>ERZ773077.1300-NODE-1300-length-17422-cov-10.299706_pt1 | contig 17422 bp, 14 predicted proteins | sample MGYA00580612_ERZ773077 | MGnify/ENA primary metagenome ERZ773077 (study PRJEB29015, sample SAMEA2737971) | human oral metagenome | biome: human oral; feature: human-associated habitat; material: dental | place: China | collected 2021 ...
TTTACTTAAAAAAGTAGGAGAAGCTAAACCTAATTTAACTGGTAATGGTGAATTAATTATAGATAACTCAAAAGAAGCTATAAGAGATAAAGAAGTTGATGTAAAACCTGAACTTACTGATACAACTGCTGCATTTATTTTAACAGGGGTTTTATTTATGGTGGCTCATATCTTAGGAGAAGTTTGGGAAAGTTTTGAGATAGGATTTGATTTACATCGTTTAGTATTCTTAATTCTTCTAACTATGTTCTTAAACATTGCTAATATAGTTCCTGATAGAATAAAAGCTGGGGCAAAAAGAATGCAAACTTTCTTCTCTAAGCATACAATTTGGATACTAATGGCTGCTGTTGGATTTACAACAGATGTAAAAGAAATTATAAATGCTGCTGCACCATCAAATATATTAATTGCTCTTGCAATAGTTTTAGGTGCTGTTGGACTTATTATGCTAGTTGCTAGAAAAATGAAATTCCATCCTGTTGAAGCTGCTATCACTGCTGGACTTTGTATGGCAAACAGAGGTGGAGCTGGAGACGTTGCAGTTCTAGGAGCTGCTGATAGAATGGAACTTATGTCATTTGCACAAATATCTTCTCGTATTGGAGGAGCTATGATGCTAGTGCTTGGTTCTGTATTATTTAGTTTCTTTGCATCATAAAGATAATAATAGAATTAATATTACAGCTAGGATATTCACTAGCTGTAATTCATTTAATAGAGTAAAAACTAAAAATAGAATGGAGGAATTACGGTGAATAAGATTAAAATTATGGAAACTTGTCTGAGAGATGGACATCAATCACTTATGGCTACTCGTTTAACTACTGCTGAAATGTTACCAATAATTGAAAAATTAGATAGTGTTGGTTACCACTCATTAGAAATGTGGGGAGGAGCAACTTTTGATGCTGCACTAAGATTTCTAAATGAGGATCCTTGGGAAAGATTGAGAGAAATTAAAAAGAGAGTTAAAAATACAAAACTTCAAATGTTACTTAGAGGACAAAACCTTTTAGGTTACCGTAATTATGCAGATGATATAGTTGAAAGATTTGTAAAAAAATCTATACAAAATGGAATAGACATAGTTCGTATATTTGATGCTTTAAATGATGTTCGTAACTTACAAACTGCTTGTGAAGCTACAAAAAAATATGGTGGTCATGCTCAACTTGCAATGAGTTACACTATCAGCCCTGTTCATACTATTGAATATTATAGAAATTTAGCTTTAGAAATGCAAGAAATTGGTGCTGATTCTATTGCTATAAAAGATATGTCTGGAATTTTATTACCAGAAGTTGCTTATGAATTAGTAAAAGAATTAAAATCTGTTTTAAGAGTTCCAGTTGAAGTACATACTCATGCTACTGCTGGACTTGCAAGCATGACTTACCTTAGAGCTATTGAAGCTGGAGCAGATATAGTAGACACTGCTATATCTCCACTATCAGGAGGAACTTCTCAACCTGCAACAGAAAGTCTTGTTAGAACTTTACAAGGAACTGAAAGAGAAACTGGTTTTGACTTAGAATTATTAAAAGAAATAGCTGAATATTTCAAACCTATAAGAGCAAAATATTTACAAGAAGGTATCTTAAATCCTCAAGCTCTTATGACTGAACCAAGTATAGTTGAATATCAATTACCTGGTGGAATGTTATCTAACTTCCTTTCTCAATTAAAAATGCAAAAAGCTGAACACAAATACGAAGATGTTTTAAGAGAAATTCCAAGAGTTAGAGCTGACTTAGGTTATCCACCATTAGTTACTCCACTTAGTCAAATGGTAGGAACACAAGCTATATTTAATATATTAACTGGACAAAGATATAAATTAATTCCAAATGAAATAAAGAATTATGTAAGAGGACTTTATGGAAAGAGCCCAGTACCTATATCAGAAGAAATTAGAAAAACAATTATAGGAAATGAAGAAGTATTTACTGGAAGACCTGCTGATAAAATAGCAGCTGAATATGATAAATTAGTGGAAGAAACAAGAGACTTTGCAAGAAGTGAAGAAGATGTATTATCTTATGCTCTTTTCCCACAAGTTGCAAAAGATTTCTTAATAAAAAAATATGAAAATGAATAATAAAGAAGTTGCTAAATTAGCAACAAAAGCTCTTTTATATGAGGTGAGTATAAGCCCAAAAGCTGGGCTTGTAAGTCGCCTTAGTAATGGCTCTCATAAAGATATGGACTTCTATACTTTCATTGATTCTGCACTTTCTTTAGATAATTATTTTTCTGAATGTTTTGTCTATGGGCAAGAAAATGATTTTTATTCTCCTAGTTTTTTTAAAAATTTAAGAGATTTAGGAAAAAAAGCTGAAAAGGAAATGTATCAAGCTACTAATGGAATTAACACTCATAAGGGAACTATTTTCTCAATGGGGATTATAATTTCAGTACTATCTAGTTATTTAAAAGAAGTTGATAAAATAGATTTAAAGATATTAAGTGAAAAAATTAAAAATATGTGTAGTCCACTTTTAGAAGAATTAGAAAATACTAACAGTTTTTCTACTTATGGTGAAAAAGCATTTAAAAACTATCATTTAACTGGTGCAAGAGGATTAGCTCTTTCTGGTTATGATATAGTTTTACTTGATGGAATCAATAAATTAAAAGAGTTTACAAAACTTTTAGATTTTGAAACTTCTTGTATTTTACTTTTATTTTATTATGTCTCTATTTTAGATGATACCAATATAGTAAATAGAGCAAATTTTGAAACTCTAAAAGAAATTCAAATACTGTGCAAAAATCTTTATGAAGAAAATAGCAAATCTTTATTGAAAGAAAAAATAAGAAATGAAATGTCAAAATTAAATGATATTTTTATAGAAAAAAATATAAGTGCTGGTGGCAGTGCAGATTTATTAATTTTGACAATTTTTATATATTCTATAACATGTGAAAATTAAGGAGGTAGTTATGGTTTTAAAAACTGTTGGTGTTGCTGGAACATTAGAATCTAGCGATGCAATGATAACTGTTGAACCTGCCAATCAAGGTGGAATTGTTATTGATGTTTCAAGTTCAGTTAAAAGACAATTTGGAAGACAAATTGAAGAAACTGTACTTAACACTATAAAAGAATTAGGTGTTGAAAATGCTAATGTAAAAGTTGTAGATAAGGGTGCATTAAACTATGCTCTTATAGCTAGAACTAAGGCAGCTGTATATAGAGCTGCTGAATCTCATGATTTTAAATTTTAGGAGGAATTATGGCAATTAGAGATAGATTAAGAAGAACTATGATGTTTTTACCTGGAAACAATCCGTCAATGATTACAGATGCTCATATTTATAAACCAGACTCTATAATGATTGACTTAGAAGATGCAGTAAGTGTAAATCAAAAAGATGCTGCTAGATTTTTAGTTTCTGAAGCATTAAAAGCAATAGATTACAAAACAACTGAAAGAGTTGTAAGAGTAAATGGATTAGATACTCCATTTGGAGCAGATGATATAAGAGCTATTGTAAAAGCTGGAGTTGATGTAATAAGACTTCCTAAGACTGATAATCCAGATGAAATAGTTGCTGTGGATAAACTTATCACAGAAGTTGAAAAAGAAATTGGTAAAGAAGGAGAAACTCTACTTATGGCAGCTATTGAAAGTGCTGCTGGTATTATGAATGTTAAAGATATTGCTCTTGCAAGTAAAAGACTTATGGGAATAGCTCTAGGAGCAGAAGACTATGTTACTAACTTAAAAACTTCAAGAAGTAAACATGGTTGGGAACTATACTATGCAAGAGAAGCTATTGTACTTGCTGCAAGAAATGCAGGTATTTATTGTTTTGATACTGTTTATTCAGATGTAAACAACATAGAGGGATTTAGAAATGAAGTTCAATTCATTAAAGATTTAGGATTTGATGGAAAATCTTGTATACATCCTAAACAAGTTAGAATAGTTCATGAAATTTATACACCAACTCAAAAAGAAATTGAAAAATCAATTAGAATTATAAATGGTGCTAAAGAAGCTGAAGCTAAGGGTTCAGGAGTTATATCTGTTGATGGTAAAATGGTTGATAACCCAATTATTATGAGAGCTCAAAGAGTTTTAGAATTAGCAAAAGCTAGTGGGATTTACAAGGAGGACTAATTATGAAATTTATTAAAAATGCAGTTGGCAGAGAAATTCCTGAATATTTAGAAGGAATTGGAGAATTAGTTCCTTTTAAAGGTGTAGATGCAATAAAACCAACTAAAAATAAAGCTGGTGCAAAATTAAGAATGAGAATTCAAGATGAGCCTAAATTAGTTGCTAGTCTTGAAGAAGCTATTAAGAAATCTGGATTAAAAGATGGAATGACTATATCTTTCCACCACCATATGAGAAATGGGGATGCTGTTGTCAATATGGTTTTAGATTTAATAGCTAAAATGGGGATAAAAGACCTTACATTAGCTCCTAGTTCATTAGGAACTTGTCATGAACCTGTTATAGAACATATTAAAAATGGAGTTATTACAGGAATACAATCAAGTGGACTTCGTGCTCCATTAGGAGATGAAATTTCAAAAGGTATACTTAAAAAACCTGTTATTATAAGAAGTCATGGTGGAAGAGCAAGAGCTGTTGAAGATGGAGAATTACATATAGATGTTGCTTTCCTTGCTGCTCCTAGTTGTGATGAAATGGGAAATATTAATGGAAGAACTGGAAAAAGTGCTTGTGGATCTATGGGATATGCAAAAGTTGATGCTGAATATGCAGACTATGTAATAGCCATAACAGATAATTTAGTAGCTTTTCCTAACCTACCTGCAAGTATAGACCAAACATTAGTTGACTCAGTTGTAGTTGTAGATAGTATTGGAGATCCTAAAAAGATAGTTTCAGGAGCAATAAGAGATTCTGAAAATCCAAGAGATTTATTAATTGCTGAATATGCAGTAAAAGCTATTTTAGCTTCTGGATATTTTAAAGATGGTTTTGTTTATCAAACAGGTACTGGTGGAGCAAGTTTATCAGTTACAAAACTTCTAAAAGAAGAAATGATAAAAACTGGAACAAGAGCTTCTTTAGGACTTGGAGGTATTACATCTCAATTAGTTAATTTACATGAAGAAGGATTAATGGATGCTCTATTTGATACTCAATCATTTGACTTAGATGCAGTGAGATCAATAGGAGAAAATCCTAAACATTATGAAATATCAGCATCATTTTATGCAAATCCTAACACACCAGGACCTGCTGTAAATAATCTAAGTTTTGTAATGTTAAGTGCCTTAGAAATAGATACAAGTTTCAATGTAAATGTTATGACTAAATCTAATGGTGTTATAAATGAAGCAGTTGGAGGACACCAAGATACAGCTGCTGGAGCAAAAATGAGTATAATTCTTGCACCACTTATGAGAGCAAGAATCCCAATAATAGTTGATAAGGTTACAACAGTATGTACTCCAGGAGAAGCAGTAGATGTTATCTGTACTGACTATGGAATAGTTGTAAACCCTAGAAGAAAAGACTTAATAGAAAACTTTACTAAAGCAGGTCTTGAATTAAAAACTATTGAAGAAATAAAAAATCTTGCTGAACAATTAACTGGTAAACCTGATCCTATTGAATTTACTGATGAAATTGTTGGTATAGTTGAATATAGAGATGGTTCTATCATAGATGTTATTAAAAAAGTAAAAGATTAGAAAATAAAAAAATAGAGTTCGTTATGAACTCTATTTTTTCTTAAATTCTTGTTTAAAAGAATTTAAATCTAATCCTTTTAAAACTCTTTCAAGTAAAAGTGGTAATTTTTCTGGATTACATGCAAAGCAAGGTATACCCATAGAAGCTATTTTTCCTGCCATCTGTGTATCATAGTAAGGTTGTCCATCTCCTGAAATTGCTAAAAGACAAACAACAGTTACTCCTGCCTCTTTCATATCCTCTAAGTTTCTCAGCATTCCTCCACGATTTCCACCTTCCATAAGGTCAGATATTAAGAAAAATATTGTCTTTTTAGGATTTTCAATATATTTCATACAATATTTTATGGATTTATTAATATCAGTTCCTCCACCTAATTGAAAGCCATAAAGTAAATCAACAGGGTCATCTGATTTTTCTGTTAAATCTACAATTTCTGTATCAAAAGCTACAACTCTAGTTTTTAAAGAAGCAATACTTGCTAAAATACAAGCCATTACTGAAGAATAAATAACTGATTCTCCCATAGAACCACTTTGGTCTATATCTAAAATAACTGTAAATTTACTTGTGGGGTTTGTACTTGCTCTCTCAAAAAAGTAATAATGTTCAGGGATAATTTTCTTTAACTCTTTGTTATAATTTTTTATTCCCCTTTGAATAGTTGTTTTAAAATCTAGTGATGAGGCAGAAGGAATAGGAGAATGTTGTCTCTTATTAAGTGCTGCCCTAACTGCTCTTTTTATATCACTTTCTAATAATTTATTAATTTCTTCCACAATTTTTTTAATAAATGCTCTAACACTTTCTTTACTTTTTTGTGGAATTTGCTCTTTTAATAACATAATTGTAGAAGCTAGATTTATATCAGGTTCAACTTGCTCCAATATTTCAGGTTCAAAGATTAATTGCTTTAAGCCACATCTATCCATAGCATCTGTTTGAATAATTTTAACTAATTCCTTATCAAATAGATTTCTAATATCTCCGAGCCATCTACTAATTTGTGGATTAGATGGTCCTTTTCCAGCACCTGCTCCTACCTCTCCACTCATAAATTTGCCTGTAGGGTTATAAATTGCATCTAAGGCTCTATCCATTAACCAATCTTCTTCACTAAAACTTGAAATTGCTTCTGAATCCATAGAAGAAAAATCTTCCTCTGTATCTTTTCCAAGAATTAATCTCCAACGCTTTATATCTTCTTTAATGTCCATAGTTCTCCTTAAATATCATCAAAATCAAATTCTTCAAGCTTTGAAACTATCTCTTTTTCATCTTTTTCTAAGTCTTTATTTACAACAGCACTCACTTCATACTTATTTAAGCCCCATATTTCTGCAATATTTTCTGCAATATCATGCTTTTCATTAGAAGTAAAATCAGCAAAAGCCCTTCTTAAAAATAATAAAGCTCTTTTAAATTCTTCTTCATCTAAATCAGAAATATAGTTTTGAAGTTTTTCCCAAAGCCCTAACCTTGCAATTAAAGTATAGTGATTTTTCATTGATAAACCTTCAAACCAAGTTGCTCCAAGCTCTGCTGGAATACCTTTTGACAATCTTCTTTCCACTTCTTGCCCAAGTGTATCATTGTCTACTTTTCCTGCTTCCAATAATATTGCCATAGCAAGTCCTGAAATTTTTGTATTCAAATCATCTCTTGTAGCAAGCTCTAAAAGAATGTCATACCATCTTTCTCTATCTAAAAAATCATGATTTTCAACCACATTATGAAGTATTATTATACTTTCAGAAAGTGTTGTTGCAGCCTCATTATCACAAGCTGATTCAGTAGGTAATATCAGACATACTCTTAAAAATAGTTGTTCAAGTATAGGGATTAGGACTTCCATATTTAATTTCCTAATATCACCATAACGTAACATCACAGAAAGAGTAGACATAGTTCTAGCAATTTCATCAACAGGGATATCTCCACTTATACAGTTTTGTAAAGCTTGGAATGCCTTTTCAAGTGCCTTAGGCATACCACAATAGAAAGCATCTTTTACTACTTCAGCCATTTGAGATAGAGAACTTGAATTATCTATTCTTTGCATTAATTCAAAGGCAGTTGCAAATTCTATTGTATCTCCTTTTAAAATAGTTTCTACAATTTCTATTTCTGTTTCAGGGCTCCATTGTAAAACCCAGTCTTCTGCCCAAGTTGTATTTGCTTGATTTTTTTCAATTAGCTTTGCAAAAGAAATTTTTAAAACTCTTAATTTATGAAGAAAATATGAACGGTTCAAGTCCATTAAGGCAGCTTTTTCAGTCTGCACTCTTAATTTTTCTCTTAAATCCAATCTCAGTTCTGTTGCACTTAAAGATTGATATTTTTCAAGTTTTAATTCTCTTAATAGGTTATAAAAATCAGATTGTATAGAAGTTTGAATAGCTTCTTGTGGAATTTTACCTATCTTTTTTCCAACTTCTACATTTGCCATTGCCATAACAAGTTCTGCATAGCTACCATGTGCCATACAAGTGATAGCTGCATCTTGTATATCTTTAAGAGTAGGAATTTTACTATCATGAATATTTGCCAAAGAAACTGCTAACTGTACTGCTTCTATAATTTGTGCAGATGATACCATATTCCCAGTTTTTCTTTGATATTCTGCTATCTTACTAAGGTATATAAAGGTAGCATAAAATACATCACCTTTATTAAAACCTTTCCATAAAAATTCATAATATCCTGGTGCTTTATTTCCAGCACCATAATTTGAATAAGTTGATAACTTATAGTAAGAATATGGCATTAATGTCTTTTTAGCTTCTAACTTTGGTAAGCCTTTAACTTCTTTTTCAGTTAGAATAAAATTTCCACTTTCTATACCTTCCACATGGAATGCTCCAACTACCATAGCTATTTCATCTATCTTATAGCCTTCACTACATACATCAGAAACTACCTTAGACATATAGGCTTCTCTTATAATATTTTTTGCATCTGACAATGTATTTGATAGAGTTAGTTCTCTTAAATTTTTTCCATAGTCCCTAGCACCACTATAATAAGCATTATAGTCAGAGGCTTGTTCCATCACTCTTTCCCAAAATACTTCACTATCTGTGTCTTCAGAATATTCATCTATCTTTCTATGAATAAAACTATTTAAACTTTCCCCTTGCTCTTCATTTTTTTCTTTTGCATTCTCAATACCTAAAAATATTGATGAGGGTAAATCGCAAAATCTACATTCAACTTTATTTTCTTTTGCCCATAGTATAGCTTGATATTCTGGTGAAAATTCTGCAAATGGATACACTATTGTTTGTATTGGTGCTTCCAAAGTATAAGCCATTATTGCAATAGGAGGACTTACATTTTTTCCTACAATTTCACCTATCAAATCATTAAAATCTGATGGACCTTCAATTAAAACAATTTTTGGCTTCACCTTATCTAAATATTCTCTCACATAATATGCTCCAGCTGGTGAAAAGTGTCTAACTCCAAATACATGAGGTTTAGCCTCAGTTTGTTTCTTCATTTTTTTCACCACCTCTATTTAGTAGCTTTATTAAGTGCCTTACATTCTTTATATAGTCCCAACCATTCAGAACCTCTTTTTTTCATAATATTTTCTAAATATTCTTCCCATATTTGTCCATCTTTACTATCTTCTTTAACAATAGCTCCTTGTAGACCTGCTGCTAAATCATAGTCTGATATTTCTCCATCTCCAAAGCTACCAGCCAGTGCCATACTATTAGCTAAAAGTGAAATAGCTTCTGCTGTTGATAGTACATTTGCAGTAGGTTTTATTTTTTGTTTTCCATCTAATGTTACACCTTGTCTAAGTTCTCTAAATACTGTGCAAACTTTTTCTATAACTTCTTCTTCTGGTAACTTTGCATTTAAGTCTAAGTTTCCTGCTAGTTGCTCAACTCTCGTTCTAACAATATCTATTTCAGCATCAAGAGTACTTGGACTTGGTAATACAACAATATTAAAACGACGTTTTAATGCTGCTGACATTTCATTAACTCCCTTATCTCTTGTATTAGCAGTAGCTATAACAGAGAAACCTTTTTTAGCAGGAATTTCTATACTTAATTCAGGAACAGATAATCTTTTTTCTGATAATAAAGATATTAAAGCATCTTGAACTTCTGAGGCACAACGAGAAATTTCTTCCACTCTTGCAATAGCTCCATCTTCCATTGCTTTATATATAGGGCTTGGTATTAAGGCTTCCTTTGTAGGACCTTCTGCTATAAGCATTGCATAGTTCCAAGAATATCTTATTTGTTCTTCTGTTGTTCCAGCTGTACCTTGTATAACTCTTGTTGAATTTCCATTTATTGCAGCAGCTAAATGTTCAGATAGCCAAGATTTTGCTGTTCCTGGTTCTCCAATTAAAAGTAAAGCTCTATCTGTAACCAAAGTTGAAATAGCTATTTCAACCAATCTTTTATTTCCTATATACTTAGGTATTATATTCTTCTTACCAACTTTCCCACCACAAATATATGTCAATACTGATTTTGGAGACATTTTCCAACCAGTAGGTATAGGATTTTTTTCTGCCTTTATTAAAGCATCTATTTCTTCTTGGAATAGTTGCTCTGCTGGTAATCTTTGTACATCTTCTTTTTTACTCATTTATTATAACTCCTTTACTTTTACACCACTTTTTAATTTTGTAAGCCATCTATCACATAAATTTACAGGTATTTTTGGATTTTTCTTATTCATTGCCATTATTTCTTCAAGTTGTTCTATTAAATCGCTTTCAGACATTAATGTATCTTGTAAAACATAGCCTACATACCTTACTCTGTTAGCAAATGCAGATGGATTTTTTTCTATATCAAGTTTACCTTTAAGAAAATCTTTATAATTTGTCCAACCTAATTTATTTAAAAATTCTATATCTTCATTATAAGGTATACGATAAAGTATTATATTATAGTAAAATTCACCATATTTTTCTTTCATACCCTCTATATCTGGATTATATAAATTTTTGATACCATTATTACATGAACCATAATAATTCCAATCTTCATAATTATCATTATCCATTTCAAAAATAATGTCATACCATTTTTTATCAAAGCCATTTAATTTTATTTCCATAGTTTCATAAGTATTAATATTTTCCCATTGTAAAAGATATTCTTTACTTTCTTTGTCATAGTGAATATGGAAAATTACATTAAATAATGTATTAAAATCCTCTTCAACTTTAGCTTCTTCCTTATTTTTAGAAAGTTTATTATTAGCAAAAAATGTATGGAATAATTTTTTTATTTCTTTTTCATCTTTTCCTATACCTGCATATTTGGAAAAGTTTTTATAAACTGTTTCAGGTTTATCTTTAATAAGTGAAATTAAAAATTCTTGTTCTAAGAACTCTCCTTCATATTTTTTAGACAGTTCCTTTATCAAATCTGTAATTTCCTTAGTTATTTCAGTTACTATATAATAGCTTAAAATTCTTTTGACAGCAGCTTTATTATAAGGATACAGTTCTTTGTATAATGACAAAGTTTTTTCTGTTCTTTTATTTGAAGCAACTGAACATAATTCTGCAACTTCTTCCTGAACTTGTCTTCTTTCTTCTGCTGTTTTTAATGTTTTATTTTTCAACTCTTCTGCATATTCTTTAATATAGTTGTTAATGTAATTTGTTACCCATTGCTGGTTTGTACCTTTTAAATATTCGATGTTTTCAAACGGTTTCTTTTTAAAGAATTTATCCCATTCTTTTTCTGCCCTGTCATCATTCATATATGAAAGTGCTTCAAAGGCTTTCTTTTTAAGTTTACCTTTTTCTGTTTTTGTCAGGTTCAAAATGTAATCTGTATTATTTTGGTCGTAGATTAAAGCTCCTATTGCAAATTCCTTTATTTCCTTAGATCCATTTTCAATGCAATATTTGTAAAAATCATTTTCCGCTTCTTTACAAATAGAGGAAATAATATCAAGTCTGGCAACCATCTCTTTTTTACCTTGTAAATCAAATACATCTTTTAATAAAGGGATTACATCCTTATTTTTCTTTTTTAACTCTTCTGTTACAGTATCAACAATTTCTGAATATTTATCTGAAAGTCCTTTTATCATATAACTTTTTAATCTGAAATCATCAAACATTTCAGGACTTGTTTTAAGTGCGTTTATTATAACGGCTAATCTGCCTCCACCTATTCCTGTAAAAGCAGTTACTACTTCACTTAACTCACTATAATGAAGTTCCTTATAGTAATCTTTATTCTTTGCAATAGTCTTTATTTCTTGTGGTTTAACGCCAGAATAAGTTGTTGCTTGAGTACATAACACTGCATCAAGTAGGGCAAGTAAATCTAAAAATAAATCACATTTATCTTCATCATCAGTACTTATTAAGCTATTCCCCATATCGTATATTTGTTTAAATACTTTAGCAGCAGTACTATATTCTTTTAATTGTTCAACTGCTCTTTTTAGACGAAAATCATCTTTTGCTAAATTTATCCCAACTATTGCTACATTTTCAAGTCTATTTTTTAATTCATATAAAGGTTCAAAATTCATTTTCTATTCCTCCCTAAAATCCTAAACGAACGATTTTATCATCTGTTATGATACTATGCGGCTCTGCATATATAGTTCTATCTTCTTTAAATAATTTCACAAACATAACTTGATTTTCTAAACATTCATTTGGTAAAAGTTCATAGAAAACTTTTTCTAGCTCCTTAGAACCATTATTTTTTAGCTCTATCATTTTTTTATTCTTATCCACTAAAATATATTTTTTAGTTCCTTCTTCTTCAACAACCATAATCTTTTCAAATTCTAAAAGTAAAGATACTTCATTATCTGTTAAAATATTTTTTAATTCATTTTTAGCAATCTTAGTTGCTTGTTCTATATCAGTGGCATAAGTTTTTATCTTTTTAAAAGAAGATTTTTCCCTTTCATCAAAATTAGCATTTGCCCATCTTATTCTCTTATTTAAACTACCTGGATAATAAGTTAAAGTAGGTACTGTTAGTAATGAGAAATTAGAATCTTCCTGTTTTATATATTTTAAAGCAGATTGTGGTCTATAATTAGCAGTATATGAGATTTCTCCACTATCTATATCTATCCAATAACCATAGTCAGTAAATATCTTACTTGCTTCATCATAAGTTACCTCAAAAGCCAATTGAATTAATCTTGCATTTTCTTTTTTCAAACCTAAATCATTTAATTGCTCTAACTTCCATACTCCACCTAAATCTTCATATAGAGTATTATCACTTATTTCAAGATTTTCTTTTTCAAGTTCTGCTTTTAAATATTCTCTACCCTTTTTTTCTATTGCTCTCAATTTCTTTAAACAATCTAATGCTTGTTGATAATGTTTTGTATCTTGATCTTCTTTATATTCTTGAACTTCTAACATCAATCTTTGAAATAAAACTTGTGGACCTGGTAAATAGTAATCTCCTAATTGCTTTACTATATCTTTATATTCTTTAAGAGAAACTGTTCCCATAGTTGAAAGTCCAACTTTTAAAAGTTGAGATGTTATTTTTTTAATTAAATCTAAACCTTCTATCTGTTTATTAATTTTCTTTGTTCTAGCAGCTTTTGATACCTTTGAAGGTGCTTTTTTCTCTTTTTCTGTTCCTTCTGTTTTTTCAGCACTTTCTTTTTTAGCTTTTGCCTTTTCTTTCTTTTCTCTTTTTGCTAATATATCTTCTGGTATTTCACATTTTTCAAATGTTTTTTCATCAGCTATTTCAAATAATAAAGCTAACCCATGTTTACAAGGAAATTGTCTACTTGGACAAGTACATCTTATAACAGGATTTTCTTCATCTACAAAATCTGCTGAAACTATATAATTTGATTTTCCACTTCCCTTGCATTCACCCATATAAAAAGTGTCATCAGATGAATGTGCCAGTTTTACAAAAGAACCACTACTACAAATCTTTTTTGCATTTGCTACTGCTGATGCATTTGGAGACATTGCAAGAATTTTTTCTTTATCTAATTTCAAAATAAGACCTCCTAAATTTCTAAACTTTCTTATTTTTTATATTAATGTTATTATATTCTAAATAAAAAACAATAGCAATAAAAAAATTCATAACATGATTTAAATTCAGTTTTGACATTTTTTTATAGAAAAAAATTAAAAAGTTTGATAAAATATAGGTTGATAAAGTTTTTAGGGAGAAATTTAATACATGGGAAATACTAACAAAAAAGTAGAAAAAATTATAAGAAAAAATAGCATAAATACAGAAAAACTGAAAGCAGTTCTGCTTACAAGGAAATTATCATATGATTTAATTTTAGCCATCTGGGCGGGCATAACTGGAATAGGTGGAATCATTGTGTATTTTTTAAGCCTTTCTGATAAAAATTCTGAACAGATGCCTATTCCTGAAGTTGCTTTACTGATGTTTATATTATGTACTATAATTTTTATTTTTAATTTAGTAGCTTTTATAGAAAAACCGACTGTTTATCTTTATGAAGACGGTTTTATGACAAGCAGGGAAAAAGAAAAAATTTTGTATAAAACTTTTGAGTATTACTATACATCAGGCACATCAGAAGGAAATATCCACAAGTTCTATTACAGAGGAAAGAATGATGAATGGTTTAGTTTGAGTTTATACATACCAATAGATATAAGAGGAATGATTATAAAAGATTATTTGGATATGATTTTATTCCAGAAAATAGATGAGATTGAAAAAGGATATAAAGAAAAATTTGTAATAAAAAAGAAAAAGCAGGAAATACTTGAACTTATAACTGGAATTGTCTCAATGCTTCCACTTATAGGAGCGGTTTTTGAAAAAATTATGCCAGAGAATTCTGAAAAAATATATACTTCTTTAAAAAAATGTGAAATACTTCTGGCAAAAAATTATATAAAAATAGAAGATAACATTTACAGTTGTTCAGAAAATAGGATTTTTATAAATAAATATAGAAATCTCATAATTTCTGACTTAAATGACAGAATAGTCGAACAGATATTTCTTAATTCAATTACAAGACCTGATTTATTAGCTGCACTGGTAAATCACTTCTATGTTGGAGAAAAGTAATAAAAATAAAATAAAACAGGTAGGATAAAAATGGGAAAACTTATAATTATAGAGGGTACTGACGGAAGTGGAAAACAGACACAGACAGGACTTTTATATGAAAAATTGTGTGAAATAAAAGGCAGGGAAAAAGTAAGGAAGATATCTTTTCCAAACTATGAAAGTAAAGCTTCTGAGCCTGTAAAAATGTATCTTGCAGGAGAGTTTGGGGAAAAGGCTGACAGTGTGAATGCCTATGCGGCTTCAGTTCTGTTTTCAGTAGATAGATTTGCTTCATTTAAGACGGAATGGGAAGAATTCTATAATAATGGTGGTATTGTGCTGAGTGACAGATACACAATTTCCAATATGATTCATCAGGCGTCTAAAATTAAGGACAGGGAAGAGAGGGAAAAATATCTTGACTGGCTGGTGGATCTGGAATGGAATAAAATAGGGATTCCAAAGCCGGATTTAGTGTTTTTTCTGGATATACCCTTTGAATTTAGTCAGAAACTTATGAAGGACAGAAAAAATAAAATAACAGGAGAGAAAATAAAGGATATACATGAGCAGGATGTTGAATATCTAAGAAATGCCTACAATATAGCAAAAGAACTGGCAGAAATGTATAAATGGCATGTTGTGGACTGTGTTGAAAATGAAAAACTGAAAAGCATTGAAGAAATAAATGACAGAATGATGAAAATTATTCTGGAGAAAGGGATATAGCGATGATAAGTGTTTTAAAGGGAATGAAGGACAGACATTCTGATGATGTGAAAAAATATGATTTTATAGTTGATACAGCAAAGAAAGTGTTTTCAAAATACGGGTTTGAAAGAATAATAACTCCAATTCTTGAGGAAACGGAACTTTTCAGAAGAAGTGTCGGAGATGAAACAGATGTGGTGTCAAAGGAGATGTATGAATTTAAGGATAAGGGAAACAGAAGCGTGTCAATGCGTCCGGAAGGGACTGCAGGAGTTGTAAGGGCCTACCTTGAAGCCGGTCTGCACAAATCAGATCCAATTGTAAAATGGTTCTATAATGGGCCTATGTACAGATATGAAGCACCTCAGAAGGGAAGATACAGGGAATTTCATCAGGTGGGAGCAGAAATATTCGGGATAAGAACCCCCTATCTTGATGCGGAAATAATAAGAATGGGATGCGAATTTCTGGAAAAACTGGGAATAACAGGATTGACAGTTGAAATAAACAGCCTTGGAAATATAGAATCTAGAAAAAAATATATTGAAGACCTGAAGGCTTTCATGGCTGAAAGACTTGATAAACTGAGTGAAGATTCAAAGAAAAGATATGAGAAAAATCCTTTGAGAGCATTAGATTCCAAAGATAAGGGAGATCAGGAACAGTTTAAGGATGCTCCGAAATTGTATGATTATCTAGATGAGGAAAGTAAGAAGTATTTTGAGGATACAAAAAAATATCTCGAGCTGCTGAATATAAAATATGTTGAGAATTCTAAGCTTGTAAGGGGACTGGACTACTATTCAGATACTGTATTTGAGATAAAATCTGATAAACTTGGAGCACAGGCGACAGTCCTTGCAGGTGGAAGATATGACAGACTTCTTGAAATTCTTGACAATGTGAAAATACCTGCGATAGGATTTGCAGCAGGAATGGAAAGAATAGCAATGCTTATGGATGAAAATCTTATTGAAAATAAGGAAAATGGAGTATATATAGTATATTTTGATGATACAAAGGAATATTTTATAAAAACTCTGGAAGAATTAAGAAAAAATGACATTAAGGCAAGTTTTGACTATAATCCGAAAAGCTTTGGAGCACAGATGAAAAAAGCAAATAAAATCAATGCGGAATATGTGCTGATTTTAGGCGAAGAGGAACAGAAGGAAAATGTCGTCACATTGAAAAAGTTTAGTACAGGAGAGCAGGAAAAGTATTCCCTGGATAAAGTGATAGGAATTATAAAATAAAATGAGTAAAATTTATATATTTCGAAATATAGATGTAAGTATATAAAATTACAGAAAGGAAATTTATGGAGATACATCACTTAACACATATAGAAAATTTAAAAAATATATTGGAAAAAGGATTAAAACCTAGAAATGAACTGAATCAAAATGAATTTAGAAATACTGCTAATAACGAAATAATCAATAAAAGGGGAAAATATCAATCAAATAATGATAATAATAAAATAAAAAATTATGTCTAAATTCACTAAGCTTACAGCTGAACAGCTTCAAACAAAGCGTAATTTCATCGAAAATTACCTACAATCTCACAATGCCGCTACTGGGTCTCTCTTCGATGCCAATGCCAATGTGGCACATAAAAACATCGCTACGATGGAGGCAGAACTCAATAAAGATATCAATATCCAAGTGAACCGTTCGCTCGTGTCTCACAAAATCGAACAGCTCTTTGGCAAAGAATTAGCCGATGAGTATATCCGTCAGATTGAGGAACACGAAATCTACGTGCACGACGAAACGAGCCTCAAACCTTATTGTGTGAGCGTTTCGATGTATCCTTTGCTCTTGGACGGGCTCGTAAAACTCGGCGGTGAAAGTAAAGCTCCGCAACACTTGGCAAGCTATTGCGGGTCGTTCGTGAACTTCCTCTTTTCCGTTTCCTCACAATTTGCAGGAGCAGTAGCCACAGTAGAGTTCCTAATGTACTTCGACCATTTTGCGC
>ERZ773077.1303-NODE-1303-length-17385-cov-15.228217_pt1 | contig 17385 bp, 16 predicted proteins | sample MGYA00580612_ERZ773077 | MGnify/ENA primary metagenome ERZ773077 (study PRJEB29015, sample SAMEA2737971) | human oral metagenome | biome: human oral; feature: human-associated habitat; material: dental | place: China | collected 2021 ...
CTTTTACTGCGTTCAACTCCTCCACGCTCTTTGCTGGAAACTCTATGTAGTCGATATGGCTGTTCGCCTTACTCATACGGTTATTATATCACAAGAAAAACCGCCCAAATGAGCGGTGATTTTCTTGTAATGCAGTCGTCAATTCTTGGTGCGGATGAAAGGACTTGAACCTTCACGTACTTGCGTACACTAGCACCTGAAGCTAGCGCGTCTACCAATTCCGCCACATCCGCGTGACTACCGAGTATTATACACGACCGGTCGCTCCTCCGCAAGGAGTTTGCCTAGCCGTTTCAGCCCGCCAGCCGGCACCAAGCATTTAACTCTTCTGCCAGCTGCTTCATCGGCACAGCAGTCTTGATGCCTGGCGCGAGGATGCCTTTTGGATCAAAGATGTGCTTGATTTTTGCATACAGGTCACGCTCCTCGGGCGTGAGTGTTGGCTGGACAAACGCCGCCTTGAGCCGACCCTCGCCGCCAAAGCCCGCGAACGACCCTTCGTGACTGGTCACGATCCGCACCATGTCCGAGCAGAGTTTGAGGATACGCTGGCGGTCACTGACCTTTTTGCTCGAGAATACCGGATAGCTATTGATCATGCCAGTCGTCGCGTCAATAAACAGCGGCATGGCCACGCCGTATTCTTTCTCGAGTGCACGCATCGACTTGATAAAGCCGTCCAGCTGCACGCCCGGCAGCCACATCCCCGAGAACACCCGCGGCACGACACCGTGCTCGTCAGCGGGATGCTCCGCCAAAGTCAGCACTGAATGCAGCGTAAACGCTTCTTTCATTTCCATGTCGCGTAGCTCAACCTGCACGGCTGTACCACCGCGAAGCGCGCGCAGTAGCTTTTTGGCGGCCTTGTTGCGCGCCCGATCCGAAAACGCGTGAAAGAACGCCACTACCACGCCACCGCGATAGCATTCTTTCGGCGCCCACGCTAGTTTTTTACCCTGGGCTGCCGCCCGCGAGAAGAGCCGCCCGTCGATCAGCTCGACTGTCGAGGCACCCGCTTGCAGGGCTGTGTCAACCGCCGCCTGCGCTGCGGTCATTGAACTATAGGCGGCGCTCACTACGGTTAGTTCCGGATGAATGAAGTCAGCTTTCATAATTAGCTCGCCGATGATACCGAGGCTTCCTTGAGCGCCGACAAACAGCGGCGTGAGGTCGAATGAGCCATCGCGCTGCCGCACCTGAGCGATACTCGAAAAGCCGGCCATCTCTGGCGCGCTAGCATCAATCCGAGTGATCAGCGCTTCATTATCCGTTATCAAATTATCTAGTTGCCGGTACAATTCGCCCTCAAATGTCGCCAGACCCTTCTTCTTGCTCAGTTCACGCTTCGACAGCCGACCGGTCTGTACAATATCGCCACTTGATAGGACAACTTCCATCTGGTGAATTGACTGACTCAATAGACCGTACGCCGAGGACAACATGCCGGTCGCCTCAGTACTAATCGCACCGCCAATCGTGCCGTCCTCACCCGTCAATGAAATCTCCGGCAGACCCAAACCCTTATGTGTTGACAGCACTGCCTGCGCCGCTCTATGAGAAATACCCGATTGGAGGTGAATCAGCTGCTGCTTGGCATCAATCCCGACGACATTATGCATATGCGCCGACATGTCGATGGCGATGCCGCGCCCGATCGCCGCGCCCGTACTATCCGTGCCGCATCCGCGCGCATACACCGGCAAGACGTGACCCTTCTCCGCCAGCTGCGAACAAAACCGCAAAACCTTGCGCACATCACTCGTGTCCGCCACTCGTGCGATCAACTCCGGCTGTCGCGCCAGCACGCTCCCGTCCCGCTGTGCATCCGCCAAAGCACCGTCATGCGTCACCACTTCACCCGTCAGATGTTCATTCAAATACGTCGCAACCTTATTCATAGTCCCCCTTTTTTCTGTTAGTTTCATGATAGCACGGTCGAGGTGGAGCGTAAAGTATATTGCCTGGGCGCGGCGGGTCATGTATAATTAAGGGGCGGAGGCGCCTGACGACATGACGTACCTCCTCGACAAGTAGTTATGCGGATGTGGTGGAATTGGTAGACACGCATGCCTTAGGAGCATGTGCCTCACGGCGTGAAGGTTCAAGTCCTTTCATCCGCACCAAGGTTTTATTTTATGGGAGATTAGCTCAGTTGGCTAGAGCGCACGATTCACATTCGTGAGGTCACAGGTTCGAGCCCTGTATTTCCCACCATTTATTATTGATATGAATATGGAATCTTTCTACGTTACATCGACCCATCTTGACATAGAAATGGAAACCGAACCTCATCCGTCTGGTTTAGTTATATTTTCACGAAAGCTATCCCCCGACGGAGAGCCAATAGGACACATAATAGTGTCTCCTGAAAACCATCATACGGATATATATTGTGACTATCTCGAGAAAAACAATGGCCTACTAATATCAGAGCGTAAGAGATGGGGGTGAGTATCGCGCAAGACCCTAGCCGAGACAATGTAGCTCCAAACTATTTCACGCGAGTAGAGCCCGCCTATGGAATATGTATACCCCCATCTGACAATATACCTGATTGCCCCACCCTGCTAATAGCTGAAACAAGAAACAAAAGAGTACCAGAATTAGCTCATCAAAGACTGAGCATAGACCCGATACGCATTAAGATGGCAATTCAAGCCCTAGGTATAGTGATGGAAAATCCAGATATTTTACATAGGGCCGACGACAAGACCAGATTAATGCGTTTTTCCAAAGATCAGCTTAATGAACAATCTGTGACTATTTATTAAATACAATTCCCCCTACTCTTTTTATTTTCTCTCACTCATGGTAAAATTTTACATTTAAGTAGGAAGGTCTGCGTTAGCATCAGACCATAGTCGCGTACATTTCGCGTATTGAGTTCTTTGACTACACCCTTGATCAGCCTAGTGTGAGCTTCGCCATAGATACCCGAGTCCGTTCAGCACGTGTGCTCTCCGTGGGTCGGCTTATCTGATAGAGCAGTTCGCCCTTCGGATTTCTGTCTACTTCGACAAACCCTAATTGCCTCAAAACACTGAGATCACGTCGAATCCCGGGGACATCGTCATTCGCCAATGACGCAATCTCAAGAAAGGTCATCGGTATACCGTAAATGAGCGCCCCCAGCACAGTCTGCTTCGCACTGATGGGTCCTGGGGAATATACCAAGTTTTGAACCTGACGCCTTAGCAGATCCAAGAGATGCCGTTCCTCTACTTCTATTGAAGATGGATCCGAATCAAGCACATTGCCTTCATCCATAGATCGTGATCGATCTGACCTCTGAAGAACCACAAGCTCTTCGTAGGGCTTATTTGGTTGAGGGTTAAGACACACCGTCACGTGATTATTCTCCATTTGTGATATTTTCATACGACCTCCTCACAATATAACCGTCTTATCAATCAGGGTATTCAAAATTACACACTCCCAGAGAGCATCCCCCGCATAGTCATATGATACCATCTCTGCTGAGTAGGTCAAATCCAGCCCATCCTACTAATTTTTGAATACCTGTGCTATATTAAAAAGCAGTATGAAGGAACAATGGCGTTCACCATCCCAACCACCAGAGCAAGAGCCACCAGCAGCTCAGCAGGCGGAGGCTGTGCCTGGCGTAGATGCAGCCCCGGAGGAAATATCTCACGAGGAAACAGTGTGCGAGGGATGCGGACGGCTATATGGACGCACGAGAGAGCTTGGGGAAATAGCGACAAAAGGGATGGAAGGAATGGCTAAAAATGGTGGTAGACACCCCAAAGAATACAGCGAGCATAGATCGCCTGATATGCAAGATGATTCATCGTATGACTTGACTCGTCCGTTTAATATTCCTCCGGAAAAACCAGGATGGCATTCGGCAGAAACTGTCGAAGCAGAGCACAGGGCGTATATGCGGGGCAAAGACGGTATATTCATGGCCAATATGAGGCAATGTATAATTGCCGGATTGCTTGATGTTGGCTATGATTACGAGTTGCATGCTAGGTAAGAGCATCGTGTTCATGAACGACACAGTAACAGGTAGTCGTAGCACCATGTCACCACAAACTGACCAAATCCCGCCGCGAGCATAGTATCAGTTACATCCAACACCGCCTTTGGTATGAGCTGGGGAACGAGGTATCCTGCACTGCCGTACACTCTGATCCTTTGGGTATCACCTACCACGATTGATATTTCAAGAGCATAGCCTTGGTATTAGTAATATTTACTGCGGTATTGATAGCTCGCTCTTCAAGCCATACCACGTCTGTCGGCAAAACCTCCTTCTCTATCTCCACCGCGAAATTAACTTTAGCCTGGCCAATATTGTTAGTTTAAATTTTTATAGATGATTCATAGTTAACACGATCCTCTAGGATCCTTATAAAATCCTTTATAAAATGAGTGAATTGATTAATAAAGTTACATATCGTGATCCATACCATAAGCTCTATAATCAGCGGTGTATGCTTAAAATATACAGGTATACCTACAGTGGTTGTTAATCCAAATATATCTATATCTACTTTATCGGGTATGGCGATAACTGATAGCACAAAAGCAGCAATGAACATACAGGACCAATACTTAACTAATGGCTTAGCCTTCGTTATACTTGAGGCAAATGATGGTTTCATTATTGGAATATCCTGCATTTTTAGGCTCATGCCTTTTTCGTCACTAGGTAAATACTTATCAACGATTTCATGTATAATCGCATAATAGCGAAGAGTATCGTCTATCTTTAAGTATTTATCGTATTGCATAAATTGATATGTAAGTCTATCTGGATGATACTTACGTATGATATTATCAACCTCTTTATCCGCACACTCACCATTCTCTATAAATATGCCAAGATACGTAGTAATTAGATCTCGATTGGTAGGCGAGGCTTTGATATCGCGTATCATTTCTTGCTTGTCAATCAGATAAGATAACTTATTAAGTACTGAATTGTTGTTTTTCAACCTATTGTCAATGTGATGTTTATCCTCTTTTTCTGCAGATATGGCAAATAGAATACTGGTAATTAAAACTCCACCCAAACAGAGCTCGGAAGACTGTAGTATTATGCCTATATATGAATCATTCTTAACGGTTAAAAAGCCGCCACATTTAAATAAGATAAAGCAGCCCACCACGAGAAGGTGCTTTTTTCTAAGATGCTCTCTCAGGAGAGGCTTTAGTTTCTTATATAGCAATTTGCTACACTTCATACCCAATAAGTTGTCTCCAGTCTACCCACTATGTTAGCACAGTTTATAATTATTCAAACACTAGGCTTACCCATCCCAACAGGAAAGGAGTACCTTATGTGGTGTGGTCGATAATTTGTATTGTGTTATGCTAAAAGATAGAAAACACTCTGCCCCCACAAAGAAAGGATTGTTTTATATACTCGAGTGTTGCATAATAGTTGTGCAATTAATCGAGGAGGCGATGTGAAAAAAGGTAACCTAAGAGCAGAGGCTGCGCCCAAGACTCATACACTAAAGTCAATTGAGGACATTGATCCCGTGGATCGTCCCGCTGAAATGAATAGGCTCGCAAAATTAATAGAGGAGGAGCTTGAGAAAGATCCGAGCATTCCTCGTGCTTTGGGTGAAGTCGCTTCCCGTGAGGGCGTCGATCGCGAGACGATTTTACTAGGATATCGATACTTAACACAAAAGTCCGAATAGAGTATAATTCGTCACCACTTATTCCATTACCTTAAATTTTAATAGCTACACGCTCAATTATATGCGCTTTTAGTCTTGTGTCATGAGGTCACAAAATTATGCTATAATGGCGTAGAGGAAGGTCTGCGATTAACATCAGACCATATTTTTATGAAGGACGCTAGCAAGATTCGAAATATTGCCATTATTGCCCACGTCGATCACGGCAAGACGACCATGGTTGATGGGCTGCTCAAACAGTCGCGCACATTTCGCGACAACCAGGCCGAGATGAGCCAAGAATTGATCATGGATTCGGGCGATCAGGAGCACGAACGCGGTATCACCATCACCGCCAAACAGACTTCAATTTTTTACGGTGATTATAAAATCAACATCATCGACACGCCGGGCCACGCCGATTTTTCCGGCGAGGTCGAGCGAACACTGCAGATGGCGGATGGCGTCCTATTGATCGTCGATGCGCAGGAAGGGCCGATGCCGCAGACTAAGTTTGTGCTTTCAAAGGCGCTGGAGTTGGGACTGAAGCCGGTGGTGGTGATTAATAAGATTGACAAACCCGCCAGACGCATTGCTGAGGTTGAAGACGAGCTAAGTGATCTGTTTTTGGAGCTAGCGACCGATGATAGCCAACTGCAATATCCGATTTATTACGCGATTGGGCGCGACGGCAAAGCCTGGCGAGAGATTCCTACCGACCTTGATGAAGATGCTGATTTGACACCGATTTTTGAAGCGATTATCAACGACATCCCGGCGCCGAACGTCACGGCTGACGGCGGCTTCCAGATGCTAGTGACCAGTTTGCAGTACGACACCTTCCAGGGAAAATATGCCATTGGGCGAATCGCTCGCGGGTCGGTTAAACGTGGTTTGCAAGTCAGTTTGATGAAGCACGGCGAAGTGTCAGACTCAGCGCGAATTGAGAAAGTTTTTGGTTACCGCGGGCTGAACCGCGAGGAGCTTGACGAGGCGTTTGCTGGCGACATCGTGGCGCTGGTTGGTGTCAGCGAAGCGCACATCGGCGATACCATTGCCGACAAAGAACAGCCGGAAGCCTTGCCGGCGATTGCCATTGAAGCACCGACGCTGAGCATGTACCTCGGCCCGAATACCAGCCCGATGAAAGGACGCGAGGGCGAATTTACCACCTCGCGGCAAATTGGCGACCGATTGTGGCGGGAACTAGAAACCAACGTAGCACTGCGCGTCGAAGAAAACGGCATCGGCTTTACGGTATCTGGCCGCGGTGAGCTACACCTCAGCGTCTTGATCGAGACCATGCGGCGCGAAGGCTTTGAGTTTGAGGTTGGCCGCCCGCAAGTGGTAACCATCACCGAGGACGGCGTCGAGAAAGAGCCAATTGAAGAATTACAAATCGAGATTAGCAGCGAATTCATTGGCGCAATCAGCCAAGAACTGGGCGCCCGCCACACTGAAATGAAGTCGCAAGAAACCACCGCCAGCGGCGCTACCCGTATGACCTACGTGCTGCCGACCAGGGCGTTGATCGGCCTGCGCAACGTGCTGTTGACCGCTACCAAAGGCACGGTGATCATGAATTCCCTGCCGCATGGCTATCAACCGCTGGGCGGTAAATTGCCAAAAACCCGCGGCGGCGTACTAATCGCCTTTGAGGCTGGCACCACCACGCCGTATGCGCTGCAAGCGGCCGAGGCACGCGGCGAGCTCTTGGTCGGACCGGGCACGGAAGTCTACGCCGGGATGATCGTCGGTATTTACAACCGCCAAGAAGACATCGAAATCAACGTTTGTAAAGCCAAACACCTGACTAACATGCGTTCCAAATCGTCCGACGGCACGGTACAGCTGACACCATTTACGCAGTTTAGCTTAGAGCAATGCATCGACTTTATCGAGGACGACGAGCTGCTGGAAGTGACGCCAAAATCCCTGCGTCTGCGCAAACGCTACCTCGACGCCAATGAGCGAAAGCGCGCCGCCAAACGATAGATCCCCCGCCCCGACAAACTCCCGATTGGCAAAATACATAAGAAACTTAACGTTACTATAGATTATCCCACAGTAACACGCTATACTTAACCATATGCTCCCCAAAAAAACCACAACAATTATCAAGCGCACACTAGCCCGCACCGCCCAGCGCATTACACCGATCGACCGCAAAGACCCCGACGAAAAGCTCGGGCAGTTGTTTCATGAAGTGCAATCACACCGCGTGTTTGCCGATGGTAAAACTTTCGTCGATCTCGTGCCGCGAAAGCGAGCCACCCGTATTCTCCAGGAGTATCGCCTGGCCCGACGTGACCCCAACTTTCGGCTGGATGAATTTGTGAAGCTGCATTTTTATGAATTTGAATCGCCGGTCAAAAAGGTGAGCTTTGTCCAGGCGGACTCTGCCAGACAGCACGTCACCAATCTCTGGCCGCTGCTCATCCGCTGCGCCCACAAGTCGAAGGGTTCGCTGATCGCCCTGCCGCATGACTACGTGGTGCCGGGTGGTCGGTTTGCCGAGCAGTTTTATTGGGATACGTATTTTATCATGCTGGGCCTGGCAGTGGATGGCAAGTGGAAGCTGATCGACGGCATGATGAAAAATTATGTGTATATGATTCAGCGCTTTGGTTTCATTCCGACTGCTAATCGGACGTACTTTCTCAGTCGCAGCCAACCGCCGTTTTTTGCGGCGATGGTCAAGCTCCTCGCCAGTAAACCCGGCCGGCGTGCCCCGAGTCTGACATACCTCGAGTATTTTCCCTCGCTGCTGGCCGAATACAAATTCTGGATGAAGGGCCAGCGCAAACTTTCGAGCATCGACTTTATGGCTACCAACCGCGTGGTAGCTATGCCTGATGGCCAGGTGCTCAATCGCTACTACGACGACAAGGCCACGCCGCGCCCAGAAAGTCGCCGCGAAGATATCGAAACCGCCAGAAACAGCCGCTCCGCCAACAAGGCCAAGGTCTATCTCGACCTGCGGGCTGGGGCTGAGAGTGGCTGGGATTTTAGTTCACGCTGGTTTGGCGATCCGCACGACATTGAAACGATTCAAACGACTGACATCGTGCCGATTGACCTGAATTGTTTATTGTACGAACTAGAGATGACGATCGCGCATTGTTACGGCGTACTACGTCAGGCGCCGCTCAAGAAACGCTTTATTCGCTTAGCTGAGCGCCGCGCCGAGAGCATCCGCCAGCACTGTTGGAATGAAACCGACGGCTTTTTCTATGATTATAATTTCCGCACCGGTCATCAAACGAGCCACGCCACGCTGGCTGGCGTCTTCCCGCTCTACAGTGGGATCGCCACCAAGAAACAAGCCAAGCGCGTGGCCGAGAAATTAGAACGCGAGTTCTTGCGTGACGGTGGACTGCGAATGACGCTGGTTGACAATGGTCAGCAATGGGATGCGCCAAATGGCTGGGCGCCGCTGCAGTGGGTGGCGGTTTGTGGTTTGAAGCGGTATGGGCTGGATGAGCTAGCAGAGGAAATTAGAAAGCGCTGGCTGGCTTCGACTGAGCGCGTGTTTGCCGATAAGGGCAAGATGATCGAGAAATATGATGTCGATAGTGAATCACGTATCGGCGGTGGCGGTGAGTATCCGTTGCAAGACGGCTTTGGCTGGACCAACGGCGTGTACGCGGCGCTGCATGATCGGTTTGACGAGCGCTGCCCGAGGTAGGCTAATTCTTGGGCGAACGCAGAATATCTTCTGGTAAAAATCCCTTTTTGTGCCGGAAACCAGCCTGCCATTGGTAATCTTTACTGTAGCCTAGATCTTTCATCAGCTTGGTCGGGGCGTTACGAAGATGCAGTGGCACGGGTGAGTTCGGATATTTTTGCGCCAGAGCAAAGGCATCGTTCATCGCATCAGTGGTCTCACGCGACTTTCGACTGCGCGCCAAGGCGATAGCACAGTGAAATAGATTATATTTGGCTTCCGGGAGCCCGACGCGCTCAACTGCATCAAAGGTGGCGACTGCCAAGCTCAGCGCACCGTTGCCAGCCAGCCCAATGTCTTCTGACGCAAAAATCACCATCCGCCGAGCGATAAACTTCGGATCTTCACCAGCGTCAATCATCCGTGCCAAATAATACGCCGCAGCTGTCGCATCACTACCACGCAGTGACTTGATGAACGCCGAGATGACGTCATAATGCGCGTCGCCTTTTTTATCATAGCCCGGTAGCCGTCGCTGGGCCGCCGCCTTGACTACCTCTGGCGTGACTTTTTCACCAAAGCTCAGTGCCAATTCCAAATTACCCAAAGCCACCCGCGCGTCACCGTCCGCTAGTTCCGCCAGATAGTCTAAAGCTTTAGGCGACACCCGCTTGGTTTGTTTCAAAGTCTTCAGCGCTCGCTTCAGTACCAATATAATTTCATCTTTGGTCAGCTGCTGCAGCACCAACACCCGCGTCCGACTGAGCAGCGGCGTGATCACCTCGAAGCTTGGATTCTCGGTGGTCGCCCCAATCAACGTGATCAGCCCGCTCTCAACATGCGGCAAAAACGCATCCTGCTGCGCCTTGTTGAAGCGGTGGATCTCGTCAACAAACAAAATCGTCCGTAGCCCCAAATTCCAGTTCTGCCGAGCGTGCTCAATCACCTTTTCAACATCTTTTTTGCCGCTGGTCACCGCCGATAGCTCAACAAATTCCGCATTAACCTCACGAGCGATAATCCGCGCCAATGTCGTCTTGCCCGTGCCTGGCGGCCCCCACAAAATCAAGCTGACCGGTTCACCGTGCCGGGCAATTTGGCGCAGCAACTCACCCTCGCCCAGTAAATGACTCTGCCCGATTACTTCATCCAGGGTTTGCGGCCGCATCTGCTCAGCCAGGGGTTGTCGCGCATCCATTACCGCCAATTATCCTCTCGCGGCCGATACTGTAAAAAGTGCGAGAAACAATCAGCCGGTCGCCGCCCGAGCGGTTTTGCCTGCAGACGTAACCCTCGATCAATCTGCTGAGCGCTTCCGCAAACTGCCGCAAACTCCGGTGACGCCACGTACTCTCGCCATGTCATCCCATCCAGCGACACATACTGCTCCAACATATCCAGCGTCGTTTGATGCATGCTGTCTGCCCCCGCTTGACCAGCCTCGCGACGAGACCGGCGCCGCCCAGGTGCCGTCATTTCCGGCGGCAACGCGCAGCCAGCCCAGTGTAGAACCTGCGCCGCTGCTCCATTGACGAGACCAGCGCCGCCAGAGCAGTGACTAGTCAGTCGCACAAGTGCCGCGTAACGTTCCGCCTCATCAGTGGTCAACGGTATAGCTGACATATCGCTAGTTTTAACCGCCATTTCATATGCTAGTTTCTTTTGATCAAGCATTGCAAACAGCTCGTACAGCTGTGCACCACCATCCTTAGCATTACCAGCCAGCTGCGGCAGATTCTTAATCGCCCTTTGGAGAAGATTAGCTTCACATTCACTATACTCTTGCAATCGAATAGCCCGAGATATCTGCCCCAAGCCACCCACCGCTACCGCGATACCACCAAAAAATGTCACTTGCCGACCAGCTTCTGATAGCACGTTGTGCCACACTTCACCTGACAAGGTCGTTAACATACCGGCAATCGTACCAATATTACCGACGACCCCACACCTAGCACACTCAGCCACCGAGTCACTACCGCCAATGACCTCAGGTGTCAGCGATCTATTGAGCCTCTCGTTCCTATTACTCGCCATCATCATTGTATTATATCACGCCATAAATTCGCCCCGCCAAGGTGCGATGCGCTATACTAGGATAATGGATAGATTACACGTTCTCCTCATATTTGGCGGTGAGTCATCCGAGCACGAGGTCTCGATCAATTCCGCTACTAATGTGCTGGCGGCACTGGACGCAGCACGCTACGACATTAACCTATGCTACATCGACCGTGCTGGTCAGTGGCGAATCGTCGAGACGATCGAGGCATGCAACCAACCAAGTCCGCGCCTAACGCCACAACTCGGCCAGCGGTCGCTGCTCATCGACGGTGTTGACCCGCTGCCGATTGACGTGATAATTCCGGTACTTCACGGCAAAAACGGCGAGGACGGTAGCGTGCAGGGTCTGGCGCAGCTACTTCATATTCCCTATGTCGGCCCGAGTCTCCTTTCGGCGGCTGTCACCATGGACAAAGACATGACCAAGCAGCTGGCACTCGGCGCTCATGTCCCGGTTGTACCGTGGCGAACGCTAGCGAATGATGCGCCACGACCGACCTTTGCCGAGATAGCCGATGAGCTTGGTACGCCTGTTTTCATCAAACCATCCCGCGCCGGCTCGTCCGTCGGTGTCAGCAAAGTCCACTCGGCCGAAGCATTCACCGCCGCGCTTGATGAAGCCTTTCGCCACGACGACACCGTATTGATAGAACAAGCGATCACCGCCCGCGAGATTGAGCTGGCCGTCCTCGGCCGCGGTACGTCCGCCCGCGTCAGTATGCCTGGTGAGATTCTTCCTGGCGAAGAGTTTTATAGCTACGACGATAAGTACAGCACCTCCAGCACTTCGCGCGTCGTTATCCCCGCGGAGGTTGACGAGTCGGTGGCGACAGAACTACAGCGCCTTGCACTGGCCGCCTACCGCGCGACTGGTGGACGCGGCATGGCGCGAGTTGACTTTTTCCTTGACCCAACGGGCCAGATTTTTCTCAACGAAATTAACAGCATCCCCGGCTTCACCAACATCAGCATGTATCCAAAACTATGGGAGGCTTCAGGCCTCAGTCCACGGGCGCTGATTGATGAGCTGATCGAGGAGGCGCTTGCCAGCCGCTCTATACGTGGCGTATAATTTCCTTATAAACAGGAGGTAGATATGGAAATAGTAGCAGTAATTTTAGTCATCGTACTGATGTTTGTGCTGAGCGGCATAAAAGTGGTCAATCAATACCAGCGCGGCGTGGTGTTGACGCTTGGTAAATTTACTGGCGTACGCGAACCGGGTTTAAGGGTGGTAGTGCCGATTTTTCAGACGATGATGATGGTCGATGTGCGTTCCACGCCAATTGATGTGCCGAAACAAGAAGTCATCACCAAAGACAACGTCACTGTCGGCGTTGACGCGGTAGTTTATTTCCGAGTAATTAACGCCCCAAAAGCGGTGCTGGAGACGACCAACTACATTTATGCCACCAGCCAATTTGCCCAAGCTGCCCTGCGCGATGTCACCGGTAACGTCGACATGGACGATCTCTTGGCCAAGCGCGAGGAGATTTCGCAGCAGATTAAGGAAATTGTTGACGCCGAGACTGACAAATGGGGTATCGATGTTGAGAATGTCAAGATTCAGAACATTGAACTGCCTGGCGACATGAAGCGGGCCATGGCCAAGCAGGCCGAAGCTGAGCGCGAACGCCGCGCCAACATCATCAATGCCGACGGCGAAAAAGCTGCCGCCGAGACGCTGGCACAAGCCGCCGAGATCCTGGCAAAAACCCAAGGCGCGATTAACCTGCGTACCCTGAACACACTGGAGCGCATCTCCACCGAGCCGTCACAAAAGACGATGATGCTCTTCCCAATTGAACTGATTGACGCGATCCGCGGCGGTAAGAAATAGCACGCCTCGCACGGTTGATTGCACATGATGGAGCTGCTTCAAACGTCCCGCGGTACGATCGAATATCGACATGACATGCACGGCTCGTTAACGGTTCTCATTTTGAACGGCGGTCACACGACTGCCGCCATGCGTACGGGTGAGGATTACTTCGTTAGTCGCGGCTATTCAATCCTCAGCGTCAGCCGACCCGGCTATGGTGGGACAGATACGGCGCTTAGCGAAACCTATGGCGAGTTCGAACAGGCGACAAACGAGTTGCTAGAGCAGCTCGGGATTGAGCGTGTCATCCTGGTCGGCATATCGGCTGGCGGCAGAGCGGCGATGCGGTTCGCCGAGCTTCACCCCGACAGCGTTGATAAACTCGTCCTGATGAGCGCGGTGAGTTTCAAGAAATGGCCTAGTCAAAGTACTCGTATGGCAGCCCGTATCGCGTTTAATCCTGTGCTCGAACATGTAACGTGGGCAGTGATGCGCTGGCTGCTCCGCAGATGGTCGCGAAAAATAGTCAGTTATTTGTTTCAACAACTCACGACATTGGACGCGCGTGACGTGCTTGCTAGCTACCCGCCGTCTTCTATCGATGCAATCGCGTCGATGTTTATGCAATTTCGCTCTGGCAGTGGGTTCATGAATGACATTAGTCGGCGTTTAATGAAGGGTAATCCCGAAACTATCACACGACCGACGCTTATACTGCATAGTAAGTATGATGGTTCGGTTCCGCTCGACCATCCGCTTCACACCGCGAAGCAGATCAAGCACGCCGTGCTTTCCATCAATAATACCGAATCGCACGTGATGTGGCTGAGTCCTAGGTGGATGGAAGTCGAAAATACGCTCGATGAGTTTCTCGCTTCAAAGTGATAAGGGCGCCGCTTAAATCATTATTCTGCCAAGTTCAGTGATTGCCTGGCTTCTTCGTTGCACGAGGCGGTCGCGACATTTCGGGGGGCTGGTCGAGCAACGAAAGGATACACTAGGCATACAGCTGCGGACACCTGTTGAGATGTTGCAGAGGTGGTGAGGTGGTACGATAGATATACACGATCAGCAGACTATGTATTCAAAGTTGCTATCGCTACTTGAAATAATGGCTTGGCAGTGTCATATATTACAAAACTATACCGAAGAATTTAGTGTCAACAGCGATTAAGTTGTCAAGAAGGTCAAGCAACTCATCAAAGAAGGCAATGTCCGCCGCATCATCATCAAGAATGAAAAAGGCGAAAGCATCATGGAATTCCCAGTTACTGCTGGCGTGGTCGGCGTACTGCTGCTGTCAACCCTCGCGGCACTCGGCGCAGCGGTGGTGTTGATGACACGGTGCACGATCGCGGTGGAGCGATGGGATTAGCGCCAATCTTTATAAATAACCTACTGGGCTCCGCAGCGCAACCCTTCAGTCCGAAAACCTTGTCAATCAACCAGCCGACTGTCCAGCCAATCAAAGACTACGCTATGCGCCAAACGTAAATTATTCAGCTGACAATGAGCGTCGGCGCCGCTTTGCGAATCGAACTCATGCAGCGTCGTATCAAGTTCGCGCCGGATAAATTCATCGTAGAGACATCGCGTTTGCCGCTGGAGTTCAGCACCTTCGCCTTCCCCCATGAGAAACAGCGACGGACAAGTAATAGCTTGGTGGTCGACAACCTTTGCCTGTTCGAAAACTTCATCGATCGCCGAGCGGAAGTCGCTCGTGCCGAACTGCCAAGCGTATTTTTTCAAATTGATATCGGCGGCTTCATTGATGTTCCCCGCTAATTTTAAGGCGAGATTCATCAGCCAGCCGGGCGCTTTGAGCGCTGCGCCGAACTCACGGCGGAACAGTTCTGCCACGTCAAAAATAGGCGTGCTGGCAATCCATGCGCTAATCCTCGCGTCTTTTGCGGCCGCTTGAGCAGTAAAATACCCGCCGCCGCTAACGCCGTATAGCACAATGTGACGCGCGTCGGGATTTTCGGTTTGCAGCCAGTCAAGGCACGCGGCAATCGGCTCGCCGGCGTCGACGGTAAAAGTGAGACCTCTGGCAGGATTAGAGCCTTGACCGGGTAAATCGACCATCAGTACATTATAGTTCCGCCGCCACCCCGGCCAGCCGGCAAAATAGAACAAATCCTCCCGGTACGTATCACCGCCGCCGACCATGACCACGGTTGGGCGGTTATTGTCGCAGTAAAGATAATAGACGGGTAAATAGCCAGTTTGATACGGAACGCGCACAGGTTTGATCGGTATATTTATCGCCCTGACCGCACCGGCGAAAGCGTTTTCCATAGCGCAAACAAGCTTCGGATATTCCGGAGAAAACGGATCAATGAACTGCAGTACTGCCCGATAGGCATAGGTTGCGCCAAAATAGCAGTCGGCGGCCATTTGTTCACCGGTGGCTGCCTTTGCCAAGCGAACGAGATAATCGGCGTGGTCCGTAAAACAGGCTCGCCACTTACTCGGTTTCCCGTCACGCCCGATCTTATGCGCCAGATAAAACAACTCTCCATGCGACATACCGAACAGTTCCGCCACGCCGAGCATCCAGTTGAAAAAGAAATCGGTATCGTCATTGTCAAAGAAGATTTTAGTCGATTGCCGTTTGAGGATCTTTTCGTTTTTTTGCATGAATAACTCCTTTGGACGTCTTTTGAAACGAATAATTTTATACAGTATCGTGATCAGGCAAACAATCCTTCATCGACGTGGTGCGGATGGGGAGAGTCGAACTCCCGTCTCAACCTTGGGAAGGTCACATAATAGCCGTTATACGACACCCGCAACGAGAATATTATACCTGATTCTCCGCCAAACTACTAGAGTATTGCAGCATTTTCTTGACGCTTACGCTAAAAGTTTGACATATAATTTTAGTGCGCTATAATAGATACATGACGAAGCGAAAACTGGTTACAACTAGCATAGCAACCCTTATCGTCATCGGCGGATTGTCGCTTGGCGCACTGCACTTCTTGTCGCAGGTGAATAATTCCCCGCCCCAAGCAACAAAATATGCTGATCGAACTACATCGCCGGCCGACTCACCAAATACTGACAATCGCTCCCTCGCCGACACCAACTCTACGAGCGATAATCAGCAACCAAGCAAATCTAACCAAAATACCGACAATAAACCAACACCAGCCGGACATAATTGGGTGACGCAGACCATGCGTCACAATCACGACCAAGCCCAAGCAGCAAAACAGCAACCTGAACGCCAGCGTGGCTCTCAGGGCTCGACTCAGCGAACCAATCAGTCACCACGCAACAACTCATCAAACAATAATTCAGGTAATAAAAATTCCAGCTCTCCGAGCCAACCGCAACCGGTCAAGTCTGATGACTCAGCAAACCATGCAAACCACGACCAGAATCAGGCAGCAATTGACGGCTGGCAGATTGATTACTTTGAAGGCTTTGATTCGTCGATCAAGCAAACTAAGTGGGTACAGTACGGCTGGGGTGATCCGGCGGTTGGCCACGGCTGCATGGGCGTGATGTCGCAGCGTAATTCGTTTACTCAAGACGGTAAATTGGTCATTCGTACTCAGTACGAGAACGGCCAGTGGAGCACTGGCGGCGCCGGCTCGGGCGATGTATTTACCGCTTCGCGTGGTCGCTGGGAAATTCGCGCCAAATTCCCGAAAGCCAAAGGTGTTGGTTATGCATTCCTTCTCTGGCCAAAGGACGAGGGCTGGCCACCAGAAGTTGACTTTGCCGAAGGACGCGTCAATGGTCCTCGCATTGAGGCAACGTACCACTGGGATCCGGATAACAAGCAAAAGCAAGCATTCCTTGATAATCACGACATGCATGGCTGGCACACCTACGGTGTTATCGTTGAGAAAGATTATATGATTTTCACCTTGGATGGCAAAGAGTGGGGCCGCATTAATCACCCAGACGTGACCGACAAACAGATGTTCCTCGGCGTGCAGGCTGGAGCAATGGATCCAAACGGCATTAATAAACATACCGAAACTGTTGATGGTAGCGTGCCCAATCCACTCACGCCAGCCGTAGCTGATATCGAAGTTGATTATGTGGCACACTACGTGCGGAAATAGTGACTTGCCAGATAACGGTAACTTTAGTACAATGAAATAGCAAGTTTGTGGCTCTTTAGCTCAGTTGGTAGAGCAGAGGCCTGAAGAGCCTTGTGT
>ERZ773077.1308-NODE-1308-length-17349-cov-5.322250_pt1 | contig 17349 bp, 3 predicted proteins | sample MGYA00580612_ERZ773077 | MGnify/ENA primary metagenome ERZ773077 (study PRJEB29015, sample SAMEA2737971) | human oral metagenome | biome: human oral; feature: human-associated habitat; material: dental | place: China | collected 2021 ...
GCATGTGTTAAGCACGCCGCCAGCGTTCGTCCTGAGCCAGGATCAAACTCTCCAAGATATCTTGAAGCTATTTGAATAGCTCATTTGTTTTGTTGTCGCTACCATTAAGTAGCTTTGAATTATGGTTGGTTTTGACTTTGTCAAAACCCGCACTCTGGCATATGTTCAATCATTTTGATTGATTACCTATCATTGTTCAGTTTTCAAAGATCTGTGCCCCTTCATATGGGGTACTTGAATATAATAACATTTCCATATACTGATGTCAACAAAATTTGGACAAATTTTACGACAAATTTCAGGAAAATTTTATCATTATTTTTGCACAATTTCACGGCCTAATTTTACAGATTTAAAACTTGAGTTATATTACTTTTTTAGACATATCATATAGGGAGAATTTAAAATAAAAAGAAGCCGCAACAAGAATACATCTATTGCATTCTGTTGCGACTTCTTGTCTATATGACAGTGTGTTAATAGAATCCCTTATTTGTGTCTCAACACTGTATATTAAAAACTTTTATATAAGGTTATTGTAACTGCACATTCCTTATAACAAAAGCTATACATATAATGTGATTATATATGTATTAGATGATTAGTTATCTGTCTGAATCGCTTCACGAAGGTTAATTTCGTGCATGTCTCCAACAGAAGGTTCTTCTGCAGACATATTTTTTACAGTTTGTTTTGTAGCAAACCAAACTGCTTCGTTCATGTAATAACGCAATTCTTCATTAGATACATGTTCTTGATCTTGAGCCATGATATCAAGCATAGCATCTTCCAATGCTTGTGCTTCTTCATCAGTCAAAGGACCGCCAACGGCCTTTTGTTTTTGAAGCAATTCATTCATGCGATCAACCATGCTGCGCAATACATTGTAACCATAGCTATTTGTGTAACCTTGGTCCTTATCATATTTAGGGAATGTGTAATAGCTATACTCGTTTTTATTACGGTTTTCACCATTCCAGTTCAATGCAGTTTCTTGGCCATGTACATAACCTAAAGAATGTTTACGGAAATAATCAGCATAATTATGCTTATCTTTAGAATGTAACCATTTAGCTTCTTCTTTAGTTAACGCTTGATGATTATTCTTTTTGCTTTCAGCTAAAGCAATGTGTTTTTCCGCATTTTCCCATGCTTTCACAAATTCATGGATACTTTGCACCGCCTGAGGGCTAGCCACAGGAACCAATACAACAGAACCTGTTGTAGGCGCTTTAGCCGGATTTGGTAAAAGCAATGGATCATCATATGTAGCAGATGCCGCATTAACATGGAATACGCCACTGCCGAATAATACTGCCGCTGTGAAAGCAAGCAAAGTGGATTTTTTCATTATATATTCCTCTTTTCTATCAACGAATTAAATCGGGTGGGAGGACCCCCAAAAGGGAATCCTCAACCCGTAATGTTCAGTATGAACGTATTATAAACCTAGTCTTGCCATCATTGCAGCAATATTAGCTTTCATTTGTTCATTTTCAGCTTTCAAATCAGCTACTTCACCTTTTAATCCTTGATTTTCAGCTTTCATTGCAGCAAGTTCACGTTGCATTGCATATGTAGAACTGATAGGTCCTTTACGATAACGATCTGCAGTTTCTGCTTCGCCGTCTCTGTTACCTACTTTCCAAGTTACACCAGCATTTGCCATCATATGGCTATTGCTGCCTGCCCAAGCTACGCCAGCATGTAACATCATGGATTCATTTTTGTAATGAGCCACACCTAATGCCAATGCGGAGTCACCACGGTAGTTACCATAACCTGCCATGATTTGAGTAGGTTCGTAAGGATCATAAGCCATAGGTTTCAATGCAGACAACGCGGAGGATAAAGCACCAACTTGACGAACTTCGTTTACAACATTATTCATGCTGTTTGCAACACGATTAAGTTGGGAACCATTAACAGCATCAGTAGAAGTGGAGCTAATTTCGCCTGGAGCCACGTTAGTAATCTTATTACCGCCGTTGTTCAAACCAGAGCTTGTTAAGGATACGCTGCCACCACCATTATTTTTGATTGTGATACCGTTACCGTTTGTCACAGTTGTATGACCGGAGTTATCCATAGTTGTAATGGAGTTGATACCAGTAATATCTTTTGCCAAACGAACATTCAAGCTGCCGTTGTTATCGGAAATAACACCGATATTGTTTGCAGTGGAAAGTTTGCTTTCATCAGTAACGCCACCTTTAACAGTCACTTTTTGACCTAGGTCACGATGGAATTCACCTTTATCACCTGCAAAGTCTAAGCCAGCTTTCTTAAGGCCGTCGATACCTTTCTTCAAGTCGCCGATGTTAGCACCGTTTGTTAAGCTGCTGCTATTATCAGCGATATTGTTGATATCTTCGCCTTCGCCATAACCGCTTGCCATGTTAACAACTTTATTACCACCATTGTTCAAGCCATCCTTAGTCAATGTTACTGCACCAGTACCATCTTTAGGGGAACCTTGACCTGCTGGAGGAGTAGTAATTGCAACACCGTTGCTGCTAACAGTAGTAGTTACTTTAGTACCACCCATACCGGATGTTACTACCATGCCATCTGCAGTTGTTCTTGTGCTCTTAGTCCGTTTATCAGTAGTTACAACACCATCAGCAGTTAACTCAGTGGCCTTAGTTGGATTATCTACAAGTACACCTTTAGCTGTTGTTTGAGTTGAATTATTTTGATTATCGGATACTTTCACATTACCTGCAGTAAGAGCAGTCGTATTACCTAATGTATCAGTGCTTGTAACACCTACACCGTTTGTTACAGTAGAGAATTTCTTATCGTCAGTAGTGGTAATCACACTGCGTAAGTTCAAGTCTTTTTTGATATCTACAGTGTATGTTTTAGACTTATCTGCATTAACTGTAGTTTCTACAGTTGTATTGCCGCTATCGCCAGCTTTCACTGTTGTAGTTGCTGCCGCCATGCTGCTCTTCAACTGTTGAACGTTAACTGCATCTGTATCATTTACACCAGCTGCCACGTTAGTAATCTTTTGATTATTTGCGTTTAAGCCTTCGTTAGAAATGTAAGTTTTACCGCCTACAGATACGCCCTTATCATCAAGAACAACTTGTTTGTTTGGATCGGAACCAACAGTTACGGAATCAAGACCTTTAAGGTTCTTAGCGAGCTTAACGTTCAAGTTGCCGTTTTCATTAACTACGCCAATGTTACCATTTGAAAGTTTAGAAGCATCAGATTCGCCACCTTTGAGTTCCAATGTTTGACCGAGGTCTTTATGGATAGCTTCACCGGAGTCGCCTTTGAAGTTCAAGCCTTTCTTAGTCAAGTCTTCAGTGTTTTTATCAATTTTGTTGTCTACAACTTTCAATTGATCTTCTGTCGCAGCTTGACCATTAGTAATCTTATTAGGATCCCAAGTTCTGTTAGTCAAATCGTTAACAGTACCAGAACCACCGTTGATAGTTACCTTACCGGAGTTGATTGTACCGTTTGTACCATTGATATTTACAGCATTAGCACCTTCGCCAGCTCTAATGATACCTGTTGTACCATCGAAATGAACTGATGTACTACCGGAACCTAAAGTCACTGTGTCTTTCAAGTTTACAGTGTATGTTTTAGCTTTTGTAAGATCGTTGATTTCTTCTTCAACATGGATGTTCTTGCTACCTTTTACCTTAGTATCGGACGCAGCTTTTACTTCGTTCAATTGTTTAAGGTTAACAGCATCGCTATCTTCTGTACCAGCTTTAACATTTTTGATTTGCGTATTGTTAGCATTGAAGCCATTAGCTGTAACGAATTGTTTGTTGTTGATTGTCAAGCCATCGTTGTTGATAGTTGTTTGACCAGTTGTTACGCTGTTCAAGCCTGTTAAATCTTTTGCAAGTTTAACATTCAACTTACCGTTTTCGGATACAACACCGATATTGTTGTCAGACAATTTAGCTTTATCAGTAATGCCACCTACAACATCCAATGTTTGACCAAGGTCTTTATGAATTAATTCGCCAGAGTCAGCTTGGAAGTTCAAGCCTTTCTTAGTCAAGTCAGTGCTGTTGTCAGTGATTTTCTTATCAACAATTTTCAATTGGTCTTCTGTTGCAGCTTGACCACTTGTGAAGTTTTTGCCATCCCAAGTAATGTTTGTCAAGTTGTTTACAGTACCAGCAGCACCGTTAACAGTCACTTTACCGGAGTTGATAGTGCCGTTTGTACCATTGATAGTTACAGCATTAGCACCGTCACCAGCTTTTATGATACCTGTAGTACCGTTGATGTTGATTGCATTATTGCCAGAACCTAAAGTTACATTGTCTTTCAATGCTACTTTGTAAGTTTTAGCTTTTGTATTAGGGTCTACTGTGGAGTTAACATTGATGTTTTCGCTACCTTCAACTGTAGTGTTAGACGCATTTTTAACTTCATTCAATTGATTCAAGTTAACTGCATCATTGCCGTCAGTACCAGCTTTTACGTTTTTGATTTGTGTATTGTTAGCATCAAAACCGTTAGCTGTAACGAATTTCTTACCACCAATTGTTAAACCTTCGTTATTAATTGTTGTAGCACCAGTTGTTACACTTGTTAAGCCAGTCAACTCTTTAGCAAGTTTAACATTCAACTTACCGTTTTCAGATACCACGCCGATGTTATTGTCAGACAATTTAGCTTTATCGGAAGTACCACCTACAACATCTAATGTTTCGCCAAGATCTTTATGAATACTTGTAGCGTCATCGCCTTTGAAGTTCAAGCCCTTCTTAGTCAAGTTACTACCATTGTCAGTAATTTTCTTATCAACAACTTTCAATTGATCTTCTGTTGCAGCTTGACCGCTTGTGATATGGTCAGCATCCCAAGTGATATTTGTTAAGTTGTTTACAGTACCTTTAGCACCGTTAACAAGAACTTTACCGGAATTGATATTGCCTGTTACACCGTCAATCGCTACGTTACCAGCATTAATTGTGCTGTTTGTACCGTTGATAGTTACAGCATTATTGCCTTCGCCAGCTTTCACAATACCTTTTGTGCCGTCGATATTAACAGCAGTATTGCCAGAACCCAATGTTACTGTGTCTTGTAAACCAACTGTATAAGTCTTAGCTTTAGTAAGTGGATCTTCAGAATCAGTTACATTGATGTTTTTACCTGCTTTTACAACTGTTTTAGCTGCCGCTGCGTTGTTGGATACTTCTTTCAACTGTTTAAGGTTAACTGCATGGTTATCCTCTGTACCAGCTTTCACGTTTGTGATTTGAGTATCGTTAGCATTGAAGCCATTGCTTGTAACAAATGTGTTACCACCGATTGTCAAACCATTGTTGTTAATAGTTGTAGCACCAGTTGTTACGCTGTTCAAGCCTGTCAAATCTTTAGCAAGTTTAACATTCAATACGCCGTTGTTATTAACTACGCCGATATTATTTTCTGAAAGTTTAGATGCGTCAGCTTGACCGCCAGAGATTTTCAAAGTTTGACCAAGGTCTTTATGAATTGCAGTACCTGCATCACCTTGGAAGTTCAAGCCTTTTTCTACGATTTCAGTTTTTGTAGTATCAATTTTATTATCTACTACTTTCAATTGATCTTCTGTAGCAGCTTGACCATTAGTAATAGCTTTAGGGTTCCAAGTTCTGTTAGTCAATTCATTAACAGTACCTGTAGTACCATTGATAGTCACTTTACCGGAGTTGATAGTACCATTTGTGCCGTTAATAGTCACAGCATTATCGCCAGTACCAGCTTTCACGATACCTGTTGTACCGTTAATATTGATAGCTGTATTACCAGAGCCTAATGTTACTTCATCTTTCAAGCCTACAGTATATGTTTTAGCTTTAGTTACATTGTCGATACTTTCATCAACTTTAATGTTTTTACCTTCAGCTACCTTTGTATTTGCTGCAGATGCACTGTTGGATACTTCTTTTAATTGTGCCAAGTTTACTGCATCGCTGTCGATTGTACCACGAGCAACGTTAGTAATCTTGTTACCACCATTATCTAAACCGGATTTAGTAAGGGATACGGATGCATTGTTTGTAGCACCGTTGCTGATAGTTACACCGTTGGAAGTAACTTTTGTATCGCCTACAGTTACGCTGTTCAAACCTTTAAGGTCTTTAGCCAAACGAACTTTCAAGTCGTTAGAGCCATCAGATACAACACCGATGTTATCTTCAGCAGTTAATTTGGATGCTTCTGTAATGCCACCTTTAACATTTACTTGTTCACCAAGTTTTTTGTTAATTACGTTACCGGAGTCAGCACCGAATTTCATGCCTTTATTGATCAATTCTTCTTTAGTCTTGAACAATTGGCTGCCATTGATAGCATCTGTGGATGTAGCTGTTACAGCACCATCTTTTACATTTGTAATTGTAGTGCCATTAGCGCCTTCCAATGTTACCTTAGTTTTATCAACAACACCGTTATTGATGTCATATTTAACAGCACGATCTGTCAATTTATCTACGGAAGATTTGGATGCAATGTTATTGATTGTAACTTGTTCTTTAACGCCTGCATGGTTTTTATCCTCTACAGTCAAGGATACTTCACCATTGTCGTTTACCTTATAGGAACCGTCAGCGCTGGAGTTTCTTACAAGACGATAGTCAGTTGCACTGCTACCTTGTTGAGTAATTTGTTCGCTAACTTTTTTCAACTGATCTTCAGTCGCAGCACGACCGGATACGATAGATGTGGAATCCCAGTTCTTATTGCTCAAGTTAGTTACATAATTACCAGTTTCACTTGCATGTTTCGTATTTTGAACAGTTTGAGCGCCCATTACAACAGCACCAGCAGTTACTCTACCTGCTGTACCATCAAGAACTACTTGATTGTTACCGCTACCCAATGTCACTTTGTTGTTCAAACGAAGATCATATTTAGCACCTTCAGTACTTGTAGCAGGAGTAGTTGTCAATTTGAGGTTATCATCAGAAACAGTTACTTTTGAATGTTTGCCTGCTTCGATTTTTACATCATGCAATTGGCTACCATTTACAGCATCTGTAGAAGTAGAGGATACTTCGCCGGCTTTCAAGTTAGTAATTGTTGTACCGCCTTGGCCTTCCAAAGTAACCTTGTTTTTATTAACAGTAGTACCGTTAAGATCATATTTAACAGCGCGTTCTGTCAATTTATCCAATTCAGTTTTGGATGCGATGTTGTTTATTGTTACCGTATTAGCAGGGCTGTTAGGATGAGCTTCATCTTTAACTTTTAAATCAACTTTGTTGTTTTCTACAGAGTAAGAACCATCTGCAGAATTTGTATTATTGATCAAACGGTAATCTGTTTTAGCTGCATTAGTAGTCTTGATTTCATCAGACACTTTTTTCAACTGATCTTCAGTTGCTGCACGACCAGATGTGATTGTAGGGTTTTGAACATTCCATTCTTTATTGTCCAAACCAGTTACATAGTTTTTATTGTCGCTATGTTTACCTACACGAACAGAACCTGCAGTTACGCTGTTCAAACCTGTTAGGTCTTTTGCCAACTTAACATTAAGGTTACCGTCTTTAGCTACAACACCGATGTTGTTGTCAGATAAAGCACCTGTAGCGCCACCAGTAATACCTAAAGTATCGCCAAGTTGTTTATTGATTTTAACATTGTTATCGCCTTGGAAGCTCAAGCCTTTAGCGATTTTGTTAGTGTTATTTGTGATATTAGTAGTGTTAATATCTTGTTGCTCTTTAGAAGCAAGGTTCGTCAACTTAACTTGTCTAGGGTTAGAACCATCAGCATCAGCAACAGTTAATGTCATGCTACCATCAGCAGCTACTTTATATTCGCCGTTGCTGCCATGTGCAGGGTTTGCAATCAAACGGTAGTCAGTTTTGGAAAGACCATTAGAGATTTTAGAGATATCAACATCGAATGTTTGATTGTCATTACGTGTCAATGTCAATCTCTTACCGTCATTGGATACTGTACCGGATGTAACATACGTATTTTTCAAACCTGTTACTTCAGCAGTCAAACCGTTTGTACCGGTCATGTTAATTTTGCCGTTACCGTTTGCTTCATACGTAGCAGCACCACGTTGTAAGTATTTATCGTATTTTGCAGCAATACGAGAAATATCACCTATATTAGCCGCATTTGTTAATGTATCGCCGCCAGATTGTACATTCGTGATTTGATAACCACCAGCATTGATACCGGTTCTGCTCATAGAAACTTTACCAGTTGTAACGGAGTTGAAGTTTGCATCATCAACTGTTGCAACCGTAACATTATCTCCGGCGCCTTCTAATTTAATATTATTACCAGCTTTAAAGTTCACTGTACGATTAGGAGCTTTTACGTCTTTAACCTTTTGGCCATTAACTTGAAGTTCCCAACCGGAGTTTGCGGATTTAATAGCTTCATGAACAGTATTTTTACCTGTATCACCAATATTAGTCATGGTAATAGTACCGTTTTGGTCAACCTTAGCATTACCACCCAAAATATTTGTAGTGCTGTTAGCTACATTACCTACTGCATTAGCAACACCATATAATTGGCTACCATTAATAGCATCTGTAGATTGTGCATTTACACGACCAGCTGCTACGTTAGTAATTGTACGTTTTGTAGAAGTATTACCTACGCTAACTGTGGAATCAGCAGTACCACCTGCATAGTTGTATTGCAAACCGTTAATAGTTTCACTAGCAGTGCTTACAGGAGCAGCTGTTGCAGAATTAGCACCTAACGCAACGCCACGAACGTTATTTACTGTTGCTTTGCTACCGAGAGCTAAGCCTTCGTTTTCTTGTACGCTTGCTTCGCTACCGATTGCTACAGCATCAGTTACTTCTTTTTGAGCTTTAAGTTTAGTGATTAATTCAGGATTATCTTTATAAACACTACGATCACGTACACGTTCTAATGTACCAGCTTGAGCGCTTACGCCCAATGCGATAGAACGAGAACCAGTTGCTTGTGCATCATCACCGATAGCCACAACATTTTTCTTGTCCCCATCTTGAGTACTCAAAGCACTAGCTTCACGACCCATAGCAATAGAGCCGTAACCTTCAGAATGAGCATTGTTACCGATAGCTGTAGAACGTTCGCCTAATGCCCATGCCGCATTACCTGCAGCCACAGAGGAACCGCCCAATGCATAAGTATCATTACCAAGAGCCACACCGGAACCACCATGAGCACGTGCGGAGTTACCTACAGCAACGGAGTTGTTTACTTTATATTGAGGGTCATTTTGAATACCTGCTTCAGCATTATTACCAATCGAAACACCGTCTACCGCATATGTTTTAGCATTGTTACCAATTGCTACCGCGTTATCACGATAATGAGCAGCACGATTACCAATGGCTACACCTTGAGTTCCCTCGGAAACAGCTTGAGTACCAATAGCAACACCATCAGCAAAAGCTTTTTGATCTCGAGTTAAACCTGCTACAACTTTTGCACCTTGACCGATAGCAATAGCACGAGCAGTATTAGCTTGGGTATTACTACTTCCGTCATATTTTGTATATTGAGTATGCTTATCATCCTCGAAAGGCGTAGGATTAGCTGACCCGATAGCAATAGATTGAGCACCTTTTGCCAATGCGGAGTGACCCATCGCCAAGCTAGCTTCTCCTTGTGCGGATGCAGCTGTACCAATAGCTGCCGCATATTTTGCACCTGCATAGGCTTGACGCATCATTGCTAACGAATTAAATCCGTTGGCTTTTGTTGCGGCACCTACCGCAATAGAACCAATATTATTAGATTGTGCATATTGACCTAAAGCAACACCTAATCCACGAGCATTAGAGTAGTCACCAATAGCAATACCAGATACCGAACCATCTGCAGATCGTGCACTAGCACTATTGCCAAGTTCTATACCAAACACCTTATTATTAGTATATAGTTTAGTATTATCTTTTTTATTGACCACTTTACCACTACCAGGGTTACCAGGCGTTTCATAATCATACATTAAAATTTCAGGTGCGCCAGGTTTAGGTTTTAACCAATTAAAAACAGCATTTTCACCAAGCTCTGGATTAACAGAGAAACCTTTATCCCCCGCCTGAACACTCGAAATTAACCCACTACCGCAGGTTAAAACCATAGCCGCCAAGCCAACTTTTACCGAAGCTTTTGCGGAATTACTAACAAAGCTTTTGGAGCCACGAGTATGGCTTTTTGCGATTTCAGATACAACGACATATGCGCCCCGTACCTGACTCCAAATTACCCTATAAATACGATTCATTTAGTAGTACCTACCTTTCACACAGTTTTATAAGGGATTCTAAAACCAACACTAAAACACTAAAAATAATAAAATTTTCATCAAAAATTTAATTACTATACATATAAAATATCAGATTAGTTTATGAATGTAAATATATTTTTTTCACATTTCGCTCATTTATTTTCAGAACTTTAAACTTCTTTTAAAAATTGATTTTCTTACTCATTTAAATATATTTTCAATCATAAAAACCCTTACAACAATGGGCCAAACAACACTTATAATCTAAAGCTAATGATTTTATAGTAAATTAATCACATTTATAATTTTCGATTAAAATTATATGTTCTGTATTATACACTATTATGAAAAGTTTGTGAAGTCAAATACAAAAAAAGAACGAAAGTCCTTTCACAGTAGACTTTCGTTCTTTCATTTTATATACCATATAGGGTTAAAATCATCTAATTTTCATGGGTATTTTCTGGTACATCAGCTCGCTTTTTACCACATGAATATAAGATGAAACAGATGTGAATTACATGCCTAAACGACTCATAATAAGAGCTAATTGTCGTTTAGTTTCTTCGTTATCTTTCTGTAGACGAAGGTTATCTTCTTTTAATGCCGCATAGTCTGCAGTTAATTTTTCATCCTGCGCTTTCATGCGTGCATTTTCAGCTTTCAAAGCAGTCATTTCATCCTGCATTACGTACATAGAGCTGATAGGACCACCCTTGTAACGTTCAGGAATAGCCTTCTTCTCATCAGAAGTACCAAATTTACGAGTTACACCGGCATTCACCATATTATGACGGCTACCAACAGATACGCCTGCATGGAACATAGTGTCTTCCGATGTGTAATGTGCAACACCTAAAGCCGCTGCTGTTTCTCCTCTGTAATTGCCGATACCAACCATCACTTGAGTTGGTTCTAACGGATCGTATTGAATAGGTTTCAACGCAGACATTGCCGCCGCATGAGCACCTACACGTTGCGTTTCGCCCGCCACGGAATTAATAGCATTGGCCATGCCCTCCGTAACTCCTTTCAATTGATTTACGTTAACCGCATCCGTACCGTTTACACCAGGACCTACATTGCTGATTGTTTTACCACCATTATTCAATCCGTCTTTAGTAAGACTTACAGTGTTACCGCTAGCAGGAGTAATGGTTATACCACTGCCGTTTACAACCGTAGAGTTACCTGCAGCATCCTTAGTCGTTACGGACGTAAGACCTTTCAAATCTTTCGCCATACGAACTTTAAGATTAGTGCCGTCAGATACAACACCTACATTATCTTCTGTAGTCAACTTGCTAGCATCAGTAATACCACCGATTACATTTACCTGTTCGTTAAGCTTTTTGTTAATCACATTACCGGAATCACCGCCGTATTTCATACCATCGTCTTTAGTTGCCACTTGATGTGTCTTGCCCTGTTCATCTTGGTACTTAATACGAGTAATAGCATTACCTCCTAGATCAGAATCGCCCTTATCAGCAATCATATCTGCATTGCGACCATCTTTACCGGTTAAACCGATGTGACCAACGCCGTCTTTGCCGGACATAGATACAGCATCTTTACCGTCTTTACCTGTAATAGCTACTTTACCGTCTGTACCATTCGCAGCGTCTGGACCTGTAATGGAAACGCCATCTTGACCATTTTTGCCAACTTTCACCGTATCAGTCGATACCGTATCGGCAGTGACCGTTTTGGTAGTAACGCTATCGGTCTTAAGATTCTTAGCCATTTTAATAGTAACATTACCATTTTCGGCTACTGTTTTGATATTTTCACCGGAATAATCACTATCAGCCCCTTGACCTTCACCTTTGATAGTAACCTTTTGACCTAAATCACGGTGGAATTCACCTGTATTACCGGCAAAATCCATACCTTTCTTTGTGATTTCATCACCTAAGTTATTAATCTTATTATCCAGGGTTTTATGGGACTTCTGCAATTGATCTTCTGTAGCAGCACGACCGCTTGTGATATTATCAGGATCCCAGTCTTTATTTTCCAGGCCTGTCACATGTCCGTCCTTGCCATCAACAGATACTTTTCCGGCAGCAATCTTGCCGTCTTTACCGTTGATTGTTACGTTGTCACCGGCCTTGATTGTACCATTTTCACCGTCAATCGCAACATTACCGGATTTAATGGTACCTTTATTACCATCGATTTCAACTTTATCGCCTGCTTTAATGGTGCCTTTGTTGCCGTCGATTGTAACCTTGTCACCGGCTTTAATCGTACCTGTTGTACCATCCATCGCAATTTGTTTCGTAGGATCAGTTCCCATCGTTACTTGGTCTTTGAGGCCCACTTTGTAATTTGTAGAACCGTCCGCATTAGTAGTCTTATCTACTTGGACATTATTACCTGCCGTTACTGTTGTAGTAGCAGCTGCTGCGGCTTTATCCAATTGGGATTTATTAACCGCATCCTTAGAATCAGTACCATCGACTACATTCGTAATCTTCTTATTGGACGCATCGATACCGTCCTTCGTCATGGATGGACCGTTGGTAATCTTCACACCGTCTTTTGTAACAGCAGTCAACGGATTGCCATCCTTATCTTGAACGGTCATACCTTCACCATTTACAACGGTTTTACCGTTTGCACCATTAGTGCCATTATTGAAAGTTATGGAATCCAGCCCTTTAAGATTTTTTGCCAAACGAACATTAAGGATATTATTTTTACTAATAACACCAATATTGTTTTCGGTCAACTCAGATTCATTGGTGACACCACCCTTAATGTCCAATTGTTCATTAAGTTTCTTCTTGATGGTAGTACCGGAGTCGCCACCATATGCCATGCCATCATCTTTCGTTGCCACTTGATGGGTTATGCCACTTTCATCTTGATATTTAATGCGAGTAATTTCATTTCCATTAACATCAGCAGACCCTTTTTCAGCAGTAATATCCGCACTTTTACCGTCTTTACCACTTAATCCGATGTGACCAACACCATCTTTACCAGATATGGACACAGCATCCTTGCCGTTTTTATCTGTAACAGCGACTTTACCATCAGTGCCATTCACAGTATCTGGACCTGTAAGAGATACGCCATCCTTACCGTCTTTGCCAACTTTCACGGATTCAGCTTTAAGATTTTTGTTCATCTTCACATCGATAGTCGTGTTACCTGTTGCTGCATCTTGTTTGATGAAAGTCTTAATATTGTCACCACTATAGTCAGCATCGTCAGCTTTGCCTTCACCTTGAACAGTGACAATAGAGCCTAATTTATTAGTTTGTACGCCGCCTACATTGGCATTGAATTTAAGCCCTGTATCAGTTTGACCTGCCAAAGCTTGTTTCAATTGATCCTCTGTTGCAGCACGACCGGATACAACATTACCTGCATTCCAAGTCTTATTATCAAGCCCTGTCACGTAGTTACCTGTATTAGCAGGGGTTGCACCATCGGATTGTTTACCCATGGTTACAGTGCCGGCTTTCACAGTTTCCGCTGCCGTAACAGTGGTAACATTAAGATTTTTCTTTAATTTAAGACCTATCTTCGTATCGTCACCAGTTTGACTGATTTCCGTCGTAATATTGTCGTCGCCATTTACTGTTACCTTGGAGCCTAGCTTATTCGTTTTTTCGTCATTATTATCTGCGTCAAAACGAAGGCCTTTATTAGTAAGTTCAGTTTTAGCATCACCAATATTTTTGTTGAGTTCAGTTTTAGTATCACTGATATTTTTATTCAACTCGGTCTTAGTATCGCTAATGTTTTTGTTTAACTCAGTTTTAGCGTCATGCAATTGACTGCCGTTCACCGCATCTTTGGAGTTAGCCGCCACATCGCCATTAGCAACATTGGTAATCTTTTGATCATTCGCATTGATGCCATTTAGAGATACATAATTCTTACCGCCTACGGTCAAACCACCACTATTGATGATTGTGCCACCAGCTGTTACGCTGTCCAAACCAGTTAATGTTTTAGCTAACTTCACGTTTAACGTACTGCCATCAGATACGACACCAATATTATTGTCCGTCAAGTTCGCAGCCGCTGCACCACCTTTGATGCTAAGCTTATCGCCCAACTGTTTGTTAATTACAGCGCCACTATCTCCATCAAAGTTAAGGCCTTTAGCAATAGTTGTATTGATTGTAGAGATAGCATTTTTATTGGTCGCAATATCTTGTGTATTCTGTGCAATATTTTGTTTATTTTGTGCAATATCAGTCGTATTCTTACCAATATCGGTTGTGTTCTTGGTGATGTCAGTCGTATTTTGAGCTATATCGGTCTTGTTCTTAGCTATATCTTGTTTATTCTTACCGATATCAGTCGTATTTTGAGCTATATCAGTCTTGTTCTTAGCTATATCTTGCTTATTCTTACCGATATCAGTCGTATTCTGAGCAATGTCAGTTGTGTTTTGAGCTATTTTATCCTTATTTGTATTAACTTGCGTATTAACAGCTTTTAACTGATCTTCCGTTGCGGCACGACCAGTTACGGCTTGTGGGTTATTTACATTCCAAGCTGTATTAGTAAGACCTGTTATAGTTCCTGCAGTTCCATCCACGGTCACAGGATGTGCCGTACCTACAGCAAGTTTATTGCCCAATCCAACAGTGTATTCCTTACCACCATTTGCATTGGCACCTTCTGTTACGGTTATATTCGCGTCTTTCCCTTTTACCGTAGTGGCCTTAGCAGTACCACCAATAGCATTTTGCAATTGACTGAAATTAACCGCATCATCAGGCGCTGTACCATTAGCAACACCAGTAATCTTTTGATTATTGGCATTGATGCCATCAGGTGTTACATAGGTTCTAGCACCTACACTCAAACCATTTTTACTAATAGTAGTATTTCCTGCATTAACGCTCTCTAATCCTGTTAAATATTTTGCCAACTTTACAGTCAATCTACCGGTACCATCGGATACAACACCAATATTATTATCGGATAATGCCCCTGTAGCACCGCCTTTAATGACTAGAGTATCACCTAATTTTCTCTTAATCGAAGCACCTGTATCGCTGCTAAAATAGAGCCCTTTTTCAAGAGTATTATTGATAGTGTTAATATCATTCTTATTAGTAGTAATATCACCTTGTATTTTTGTGATATTTCGTGCATTGGCACCAATACGGCTTGAGTTATCTGAGATATTCTGCGTATTTTGATTAATAAAATACTGATTGGAATTAACTCTCTCATTAACCCGCTTTAACTGATCTTCCGTAGCAGCACGCCCTGTAACAGGTGCTGGATTATTTACATTCCATGATGTATTGGTAAGACCTGTGACCGTTCCTGTACCACTATCTATGGTTACAGGATGCGAGGCCGCCCCTTTCCCTACAGTAATCTTATAATTTAAGCCAACAGTATACTCCTTACCACCTTTCGCCGTTGAGTTTTCCCTTACCGTAATATTACCATCATCATTTGCTTTTACAATGGCTTCTTTAGCTGTACCGTTAATTGCGCGTTGCAACTGACCGTAGTTAACTGCGTCCTGACTACCGCTACCGTCTGCAACACCTCTAAGCTGTTGATTATTGGCATTAAGACCACCTGTTGACACATAGAGTTTACCGCCTACAGACACCCCTTTATTATCAATCGTAGCAGTTCCTGCTGTTACGCTATCCAAACCAGTTATTTTTTTAGCCAATTTCACATTTAGTGTGCCATTTCCGTCTGCTTGAACCCCAATATTGTTGTCAGCCAAAGCACCGGTAGCGCCACCTTTTATTCTTACTGTGTCACCTAATTTTACTTGGTTCTGAACAAAGTTATCACCATAAAAGAACAATCCTTTATCGATATTGTCCTTATTATATCTAATAGCATCGTGGATCGTGCTTTTACCTGTAAAACCGATATCGCTCATCGTTAATTTACCGGTATCAGGATCGAGCGCAGCATTACCGCCAAGGATATTTTTAGTAGTAGTGGCTAAATTACCCAAAGCATTAGCTACACCATATAACTGACTGCCATTAATGGCATCTGTAGACGAAGGATTCATACGCCCTGCTGCCACATTTGTAATCGTGCGTTTTACTGTATCATTACCGATACTTACCGTAGAATCTGCCGTTCCTCCCGCTAAATTCTTATACCACAAACCATTTACAAGCTGATTCGGTGTACTATGAGTATCCGCAGTCGCAGAATTAGTACCTAATGCAACTGAGCGATTATGACCTGTATTGACCGTCGTATTTCTACCGAGAGTAACACTATCCTCCGCATAGCTAACTGCACGATTACCGATGGCAATACTATTTTTCTGAACTGAGTCAGAATCTGTACCAATAGCTAAAGAAGAATCCTCACGGGCATTACTTTCCCAGCCCATTGCAATAGAATTGAGTCCTACTGCATAGGAATTTACACCAATAGCACGAGACCCTTGAGCCTTAGCTTGTGCATTATTACCGATTGCAACGGCCCATTTACCTCTTGCCTGCGATCCGTTGCCCATTGCAACGGCACCACCGGCAGCGGCTTTAGCATTATTACCAAAAGCCATGGAGGATCCACCCCAAGCTCTGGCATTGGTACCAAATGCCTGATCATTATCGGCGCCCACATAGTTACCGGCCTCATCATATCCAGCCCAGGATGTATTACCAAGGGCAAAGCCATTTAAAGAAGCTACTTTTGTCGAATTACCGATAGCAACACCATTATTTACTTCAACGGTTGCATTTTTTCCGATTGCAACGCCTTGCACATTACCAACACCAGCCCTATTAGTTTGTGTAACAGTAGCACCTGTACCCAAAGCCACACTATTATCTGCCATTGCTGTACTATTGTCACCTATCGCTACAGTACCATTTTTAGCCTTAGCATTATCGCCCCATGGCAATGTAGATGCCTGCGCTTCAGTTGGTATAATCCCTCCTGCTAACATAACAGTACAGATAGAAATACCAATCATCTTGACAAATACCGATGTCATTGTCGAACGTTTCGACATATTCTTCGCTGTTTCAGCCACAACGACATAACATCCTTTTGTACGACTCCAGATTACTTTAAAAATTCGGTTCATCTCGTCTTACTCCTTGCATAAAACTATCAAAATTTGTGAATATAATAAA
>ERZ773077.1311-NODE-1311-length-17323-cov-9.630067_pt1 | contig 17323 bp, 13 predicted proteins | sample MGYA00580612_ERZ773077 | MGnify/ENA primary metagenome ERZ773077 (study PRJEB29015, sample SAMEA2737971) | human oral metagenome | biome: human oral; feature: human-associated habitat; material: dental | place: China | collected 2021 ...
ATCACCTTCACCGACGAGGCGATCGGCCTGACCCAGACCTGCGACCAGATCATCACCGACTTCAAGGCGCCGTCCTACCAGAAGGGGAACGACGCGACCACGATCATCTACCTCCTGCACTGCACCCTGGACTACAGCGGCGACCTGTCCTACGGCAATGAGGCGTCCGGCGAGCTCACGCTGGTCGACGACAAGGACGAGTACCACTACGGACGCGCATGGACTTTGACCGCCATTGATGACGATGTGAAGGCGGCCGGCATGAATCCGGTCGGCTACGACGACTACGGCACGAACCACGTCGACGGCTGGTTCGCCTTCGCGGTTTCGGGCTCGGACGGCAAGACGGACCCGCTGCCCGAGGGCGCCACCACCCTCACCTACGAGCGCAGCGCCTTCACCAACAAGGGCACCGGGAAGGCCTACGAGGCCTACTCCACGCGCGCCAAGGTGACCATCAAGTAACTGCCCCGCCGGCGGGCGCCGGGCGCTCCGGCGCCCGCGCGGGGCCCGAGCGCCGTAGGCTGCCGGTATGAGCGAGTACTTCGTGGGCGCGGACGATCGCGCCTGGAGCCCGTCCCGCCGGCGCGGCAGGGGCAGGCACGCGGCCCCGCCGGCGATCGAGCGCGTGCGCTTCGGCGTCCCCTTCAACGGCGTCGTCCCCATCTGGCACGGCGACGCGGAGATCACCTGGCACCGGCCGCTGGACGGGACCGACCTGGCCGAGGTCCTCGGGCTCGGGCTGGTCGAGACCGAGCCGGGTCCGGCGCAGGCCCCGCCGGGCTGGTCCGAGCGCGTCGAGCTCGGGTTCCTCGTGGCCGCGGGCGAGACCACCGACAATGTCGCCGTCCACTTCAATCCCGCCGTGGACGGTCCGATCCTGCGGCTGCGGGCGATCACGCCGTCGGGGACCCGCGCCGTCAACGACCCGAGCGACGGCGTGGCCATCCCCCTGTCCGGGCCGCTGAGCATTCAGGAGGCCATGGGGGCCACCGTCGCCGATTTCAATATCACCGGATTCTGCGTGCACGTTGCCCGACTCATGCTGCGGGCCGCCCGCGACGGCGCCATTCTGCTATTCACCCTGCGGGCTCCGCGCGATCCCGAGCCCCATCATCTGCTGAGCATTCCCAACGAGGTCGACGACGACGTCGTCATGCACTTCCATTTGGGCACCCTGCTGGAGATGGACGGCGGGGTGTGGAAGGACACGCCCCGCGTCGATGGAATGAGCCTGCTCGACCTGGACGTGCCCTATGCGGAGTTGTTGGGCCAGGCCGGGCCCGACGGCACCGAGAGCCTCGACGAGGAGCAGCTGGTGGCGCTGGCCCAGCCGGCCGTCGACGTGCTCCTCAAACCGGGCTTCCCCTTCGCCCTGGGCTCCTCCGTCGTCCTGCCCGACCCCGCCTGACCGCCGCCGCCTTCGCCGAAACCGGCGGAAACGACACGCGAAACCGGCGGAAAACGCATGGGCGCTCCGGGCCGCGACCTCGGGGGAGCGGCCCGCCCGCGTCCCGTCGGTCGGTCCGCCCGCGTCCCGTCGGTCGGTCCGGATGCGTGATGCCTGTTGCCTTCCCGGCCATCGTCTGCCACACTGGTGCGCGTCGAGCTGGGCGGCCCGTGGATTCGCCCCTCGACGCGAACTCTCGTCCCTGAGGAGGTCCACTTTGCTGTCGAATGTACTGTCGACAATTGGGTTAAGGCGCATGCGGGCGTGATTGTGGAGAATTGCGCACCAGAACTCACGTCGGCTGTGACCGGCGCAAGTGCGACGACCGGCGAGGACGAGCCGCACCGAATGACGCCCGTCGCCGTCTGGCCTGAGAGTCCCGGCTCTGACAAAATTATATTCATGCAGGACATGCCGCATCGGCGTGTTCCGCCCAAGCCCGGTGAGACGCATGGTCGCATCAATCTCGAGGGCGCCGTCAAAGTGGGTGCGGATAAGGCCAGCCGGGTCGATGCCTTCCAGGCTTGGGTCAATGCGACCGGCTTGATTAATAATGATCTGCGCGAAGAGGCTCAGGGGTCTTAATGGGTTCGCACGCCGCTCCCGTGGAATCAGAATCGTCTTCGGAGAAGATGACGAGAACTAGTCGGGCGCGCCTTCCGCGCCGGTGGGCGGTGGTGATCGTCGTGCTGGTGGTCGCTCTCGTGGGCGTCAGCGGGGCGTGGGCGTGGACGTCGTGGGCCGCCGCTCTGCGCCGGGATGATGACTCCCTGTGCCGCGGCGCCTACTCCGCGAGGGAGTTCGCCCGCATCCTCGGCCACCGTGTCACCGAAACGTATGTTGATGAGTATAGTGATGCGTGCTCCATTTCGGTCGAGGATGCACCAATCACCGCAATCGGTTTCGGCTCCCATTTTGTGCGTCCCGGTTATTTCCCCCTGCGCGGCAGTCCGACTGAGGAGATGCTTCGGAACACGACTGAGGGCAGGGTCACGCGCCTGGACACTCCTTTACTCGCTGGGACGGTTTACGCCTTAGAGCGGATCGGATATCGTGCCGTCTACGTCATCTGGTTCCTCCCGTCCCCCTACGGAATGGCTTTTGTGATCGATGTTCCTGATGATGTTCCGGGATCCCCGGCCAGGCAGTGGGTCATGGATATCCTGCCCGACCTCATCACCTATGTGGGACCGGCCACCATGCGCGCCTACGTCACCCTGTCCCCCGCGCAGCTCATGCCCCCCGCCCCCGGGGAGACGGCCGGCGCGAGCTCCACACCCACGGGCTGACGGTCCGCGGGCTGAATGAGCCCACGCCAAACGGCGGTGCAGAATCCTGACCGTGTGTGGTCCGGCGGACTCGGACTTGAGCTGCACAGTTTTTAGTGCCCTGTCGGGATGTTGAGGGCGGTGAGGGTGCGCGTCGCCGCCGACCCGGCCGGGAAACCCGATGCGCGCTTTCCGCCGACTCGCGTGACTTTTCCGCCGGTTAAAGGGGCGGGGAGGGGCGGTCTCAGCGGCCGGCGCGGCGCAGGCGCAGCGAATTGGTCACCACAATGACGCTGGAGCAGGCCATGGCGGCCCCGGCGATCATGGGGTTGAGCAGTCCGGCCGCCGCCAGCGGAATCGCCGCCACATTGTAGGCGAAGGCCCAGAACAGGTTCTGCTTGATAATGCGCAGCGTGTCCCGGCTGACCCTGATGGCGTCCACGACGGCGCCCAGATCGGTGCGCACGAGAATGATATCGGCGGCCTCAATGGCCACGTCCGTCCCCGAGCCCATGGCGAAGCCCAGGCCCTGCGCCCCGGCCTGGGCCAGGGCCGCGGCGTCGTTGACGCCGTCGCCCACCATGCCCACGTGCCGCCCGCCGGCCTGGAGGGCGGCGACGACGTCGCGCTTGTCCCCGGGCAGGACCTCGGCGCGCACGTCCTCGGCCCCGATCCCCACCTCGGCGGCCACCCGCGCGGCCGCCCGGGCGTTGTCCCCGGTGAGCAGGACGGGGCGCACCCCGAGTTCGCGCAGCCGGCCGATCGCCTCGCGGGAGGTGGGGCGGATGGTGTCGCGCACCGCCAGGACGGCCGCGGCGCGCAGCGCGCTCCCGTTCCGAGCACCGTCGTCGGGCCGGTCACCGTCGTCGGCGGCGACGGCGCGACGGTAGCTCGACTCGATCTCGGCGCGTGCGGCCTGCCCGTAGACGGCGCCGACGAGCTCGGCGAACTCCTCGGCGACGAGACTCATGCGCATGTCGAGACTCTCGCGCTCGAGGCTGGCGCCGTCGGTCTGGACGGGAAGTCCGTAGACGTGGTGGAAGCGGCGCACCAGAGCCTCGGGGTCGTCACCCTCCCTCTCTCCGACGCCGTCGTGAGCCACAAGGGGAAGCACGCCGTCTGTCTCAACGGGGCCGTCCCAGGGAGCTCGCGGCTCGCGCGGGTCGTCGGGCAGCAGGGTGGCGATCCAGCCATCATGGAGCCGACCGTCATTGGGCAGGAAGCGGCGCACTCGCCCCTCCCGCTGGAAGCCGAGGGACCAAGCCACCTTCCAGGAGGCCCAGTTGGGCACGGAGCCGTGGCTCGTCTCATGGATGTCGCAGCGCCACCGCAGAGCGGACAGGGCCAGGGGGCCACTTGGGTCGAAGGCCGTATCGACGAGGGCGGCGACGGCGCGAGTCATGGTGCCGCGTCCGCGCGCCGCAGCAGCGAGCCAGTAGCCGACCTCACCAGTCCGCGCGTTCTCAGGGCCACTCAGGGTGATGCCGAGCATGCCCACTAGGTCCGGAGGGGCACCGGCATCAGCCTCGCGGATCGCCCAGGTAAGCTCGCGTCCCTCACTCCAGCCCTTGGCCACGACCTGCTCGACGAAGAACTGCGCGTCACTGCGCTGGTAGTTGCGGGGGACGGAGGTCCACTCCTGGATGTCCGCGTTCTGACAGATCTCAGTAATGCGGTCGAGGTCGTCTCCGGTGGGGACCGACAGGACCAGAGCGGGCAGGTCGCCGTCAGCAGCAACGGTCATCTCAAAGGAGTCCATGGAGGCCGATGCTAACGCCTCTGCCCCACCAGACTCTTGATGAGATCCCCATAATCCTCCCTCAGGTCATTTCATGGGCCTATGCTCGAGAGCGACGTTCCCGACGAGAAGAGCCTGAGTGACTACCACATCCACACCTGAGAGCCAACACCATGGTGCCGCCATCCCCCGCTGGATGCTGCCCTCGGTCCGAGTACGCAGACGCGGCGATGTCATCACGGTCGAGCAGCGGGTCCCCGCCCGTGTGGAAAGCATTCAGACAAACAGCAGTTACGACTCGGCCCATCGCGGCTACGTGGAGCACCATGACATTCCGAGCTTCGAGTCCGGCCTGGGGTCTCCGACCGGCCTTGCCCTCGTCAAGGAGCGTCTGACCATTCCGGCCAGTGCGGCGAGTGAGCAGCAGGTGCGTCAAGCCGTGGACCAGGCCATCGCCGCCTATGACCCGGGCACGGCGGCGTCGGCCGTTCTGCTCGGCGGGGGCGGGCTGCTGCGGCTGCTGCAGGCCTTCTCCTCGCTGGGGCTGGCGGTAGCCGGCCTGATTCTCACCATCTCCTTCCTCCGAAGCCCCTCCACCGCACCCCCGGGCGATCTCTTCGCCAGTGCCCATAAGATCTTCACGGTTCTTTCCGGCGCCTTCACCCTCGTGACGCTGGCCATTGCAGTCACCTGCGCTTGCGCCGCCTGGATCCTGCGTACTCCGAGGTTCGTGGCCGAGGAGCAGTGGGGGCTGTTGCGTCAGACTCTGACCCAGCTGGCAGGGCAGGAGCCCGGATCCTCGCGTCCCCTGGACATTGAGGCGGGCCTGCGCCGAGATCTCATCACGCACCCGAACGGAGGGTCCCTCGCGCGTGGCGTCACTCGTGACGGGCGTATGGGTCCCCCGTGGCCGGATGCCTACGACGTCGACAAGCGCGTCAGGCAGGGGCGGCGCGCCCTGGTCGGCATGACCGTCTTCGCCTCAGTCTTCCTGCTCGTGGGGATCGTGATCTTCCTGCTGTTCATAGCCGCCGGACAGCTCACGCTCATTCCCCTGCTCCTCGGCGTCAGCGTTTTCGGCGCGCTCCTCTCCCACACCTCCAAGCAGTGCGACCGGCTCCTCGTCTCGTATCCCCGCATGATGCCCGGAGGAGAAGAGCCGCGGGAACTCAGCTGGGAGGATGTCGACGCTCCCTCCTTGCCCGCGTGGTGCTATGCGCGCCGGCGCGAGCGCTACTGGAACCTTGCTGCGATCGTGTTCCTGATTGAGTTCGTTGTGGCTGTTCTCGCCATCTTCGCCTCCGTGATGCTGAATCAGACTGCGTTCTCGGCCGGCTCCTCCTCGCAGGATGCTCACACTCACGCACTGATATGGAACTCGGTCCTTGCACTCGTCGCTATCGCTGCGGCACTCGCCACCGTCGCGATCGGCAGACTCTGGACTCGGAAGAAGGACAGCGAGCTGCGCCATCAGGCAGGACTGCTCTGAGCTCGGCCCCGCCGCTGACTCACCGCAGGCCTGCGGCGCAGGACCGGCCAGCAGGAGACCATGATGAGACCTCCCAGTAGGCCATAGGCCAGAGCCACCCACAGTCCGTGATCGTCAGCGAGCCGGCCGACAACCGGGGGCGCCAGGAGACCCGCCAGACGGGCCAGCCAGGACACGATGGTCAGTCCCAGTCCGGGAGGAAGCCCTTCAACGTCGTCGGCGGCGGAGTAGGTCACGGGGACGGCGACGGCGCACCCCGCCCCGGAGATCGCCATCCCCAGCAGTGTCCCGGGTACGGAGGAGACCAGGAGGGCGATACTCATTCCGAGGGTGACCAGTGCTCCGCCCCAGGCGATCACGGCCCGCTGACCGACAGCGTCGATGATGCGGTCGCCCACCAGGCGCCCCACGATCATCGTTCCTTGAAGGGCCACCAGCCCCAGCCCGACGTGACCGGCACCGGCGCCCTGTTCGAACAGGAACAGGGAGGACCAGTTCATGGCGACGTCTTCGGGGAACATCGAGGCCGCGCATAGCAGTCCGACGACGAAGAGCACGAGGATCGTGACCGGTCGGACTCGACGAGGCGATGTCGCCGGCCTCATCTCGGGGGCGTCGTCGAGCTCCTTGTTCTGATCGGGGGTGCGATCATCACGATCATGGCCGGGGAGGAACCAGCCTGCGAGCAGGGGGCCTACCGAGAGGACGAGCAACACCACCGCCGTCAGCACCATGTGGGTTCCCAGCCCCACTCCGGCTCCGGCCATGGCCTGACCCATGGCTGCCCCCAGGACCGCCCCCAGCGACCACGAGGCGTGGAAGCTCGTCACGATGGAGGCGCCCCAACGGCGCTGGACCCGCAGTCCGTGAGCGTTCTGCGCGACATCGACAATGGAGTCCGTCCCGCCCACAACCAGCATGCAGACCGCCAGGACGAGCCATGAACGGGCCAGCCCCGCTCCGAGGAGCGCCAGGGCCACCACGAGCATGCCCAGGCTGGCGACCTTGGCCGAGGTCAGGCGGGAGATGAGCCATGACGCGGCCAGCCCCGCCACCAGAGCACCGACGCTGGCTGCTGCCACAGCCTGCCCGAAGTCGCTCTTGCTCAGCCCCAGCCCCGCCACAATCTCTGGGAAACGCGGAACCAGGTTGGCGAATCCCAGGCCATTGGCCAGGAACACCAGACAGACCCCGGCGCGTGCACGCATGAGCACGGGACTGCGCCGTGTCCCTGGAGGGGTGCTCAGTGAAGTGGCGGAGTGCATGAGGGCTCACTCTACCGACATGGGTGTTCCGTGGTCCGGTATAGGGAGTACTCCCCACCGCAGCGAGAGGGAATCGAGGTGACGAGCCCTCCCCTCTGCCCTTAGGCTGTGACTCGTACGCCGATCTGACACCAGAAAGCGCATCAGTCCGGGTGCTCTCAACCATGACGGCACCCGTTACTCCCTGCCCCGTCTTACATGGAGGATTCATGTCCTACGGAACCGGCCCCGCACCCTATGGCGACCAGGCGCCATACGGCGGTCCCGCACCCTATCCCGGTGGTCCCACTCCCTACGGCGCCCCCAGCCAGTTCGGACAGTTCGGCCCGCCACCTCTGACACCCGACATCGCCCCGCAGCCTGGCGCAAGCTTCGGTGAGGCCGTCAAGCGCTTCTTCCAGCGCTACGCCCAGTTCAGCGGATATGCGTCCCGCTCCGAGTACTGGTGGGTTGCGCTCTTCAACGCTCTCGTCGGACTTGGCATCTACGTCCTGCTGTTCATGGTCATTGGTCTTGGTGGAGCGTTGGGTGGTTCCTCAGACGATGTCGAGACCAGTATGGGTATCGGGGCGATCATCGTCATGCTTCTCGCCTTCGCCTATTCGATAGCTACATTTATCCCGGGCCTGGCCCTCACGGTGCGGCGCCTGCACGATGTGGGAAAGCCTGGAACATGGTGGTTCATTCAGCTCATTCCGTTCGGCGTCGGCACCGTCTGGTTCCTGATCCTGATGGCATCAGAGTCCCGCCCCGACCTCTACCGTCCCGAGTGGAGCTAAGTAAAGCCTCCTGAAGGACAATAGATGGTCCCCGGAACCTCCTGGTTCCGGGGACCATTGCATTGGCGGTGCTCGAGAAGAAAGTGAACCCCCGCCTGACTCATGGCAGCTTGGTGGGATCGAGTATTTTAGGCTGATATTCTTCCGGTATTCCGTGTCCCTGTATCCCGGCATAGGAAGGGCCCCCTCCACCCTTAGGATGTGACTCGTGCGCCGACCTGACACCAGAAAGCCCATCAGCACGGGTATTCTGAGCCATGACGGTACCCACCACTCCTCTCCCCGCCTTACATGGAGGATTCATGTCCTACGGAACCGATCCCGCACCCAACGGCGACCAGGCGCCATATGGTGATCCCAACCAGTTCGGGCCCATGTCATTGGCTCCTGACGTCGCCCCCCTTCCTCGTGCGCGCTTGGGAGAGGCCGTCAAGCGCTTCTTCCAGCGCTACGCCCAGTTCAGCAGATACGCCTCCCAGTCGGAGTTCTGGTGGCCATTTCTACTGCTCCAGATAGTCATCCCCTCCGGTCTCTACACGCTGATAACCATCATCAGTGCTCCGTCAGCACTGACGCCCGTTCCTGACATACCTGCAGCAGTGTACGTGATCTTAGGTCTATTGTTTTTCTACGAGATCGTACTCATTACCCCGGCGCTCGCAGTGACGGCCCGCCGTCTCCATGACACCGGAAAGTCAGAGCTGTTCCTGCTTTTCTACTTCATTGGACTGGGGATCGTTCCGCTCATCATGTGCTGCATGCGTTCCCAACCTGACCTCTACCGTCCCGAGTGGGGCTGAGCGAAGCCCCCTGAAGGACGACGCAATGATCCCCGGAACCTTCCGGTTCCGGGGATCATCTGTTGGTGGTGTCCGAGGGGGGACTTGAACCCCCACGCCCGTTTAATAAGGCACTAGCACCTCAAGCTAGCGCGTCTACCTATTCCGCCACTCGGACTTGTGTTGTCTCCTCCGCCTTTCAGCGGCCTGGCCAGGCCCTCGTCCTGGCGACGCAGAGAAACTTAGCATGGCGGCCACCGAGGCCACCAAGCCACGTTCAAGTGCTTCCCATCACACTGCGGTGTTCTCGACGCTCACGGTCACCTGCATGGACCAGCTTGCCCCGGGCTCGATGGTGGGCGCGTGCTCTCGTACCGCCCCGCTTTCAACGCACACCATCGCAGGGAACTCGTCGTCGGCCATGTCCGGCAGCGGGGCGCTGTGCGTGGACCAGGGGTTCCACACGATCGTCGAGGGCGCGTTGCGCTTGTCGATGCCGATGATGCGCTGATGCCCGGGATCAGTGACGATAATCGGCTCGGCGGAGTCATAGATGCGGTCCACGGGGCCATGGATCGTCACATCGCCCTCCTGGACGTGGTGGGCCTCCTGCGGGCTGCGAGCCAGGTTGTCGCTGTAAGGGGCGCCTTCGAGCCCGCTGATGCGGCTGGCGGTGACGTCGTGGACTGAGAGATAGGTGTGCGCGGCCGCCTCCACCGTGCGGGGCTCACTCCCCTCGTTGCGCAGGCTGAGTCCCAGGCGCAGCGTCTCTCCGACCTCGACCTCGTAAAGCGCTGTCAGGCCGTCGCGACTGACGCTGAGAAGAGCGCGGACACCGCCGCCGTCGGTGCTGGTGACTGTCAGCAGCCGCCAGGGGGCGATACGGGCCCACCCGTGCTTCGGTACGGCGTCACCGTTGATGCCAACCCCGAACTCCGGCAGGCACAGGGGGATTCCTCCACGGATGGCGGTAGCGCCGTCGAAGACCGCCTGCCGGGAGGTGAAGATGACCTCTGAGCCGCCGCGCGGCACCCAGGAGGTCACGGTGGCGCCGTGGAGGTAGATCTCTGCGGCCCCTGCTGGGGCGTCGATGAGGAGCCTCTGCTGTCCTCCCCGTCCTGACCCTAACGCGGCGGTGCGAGGCAGACGCAGCTGGTTCGTCACGGCGGGGTGAGTCGGATTGCCGACATTCGGGGCGGTCATGGGGCCACGCTAGTAGGCTGGGCGTGTTTCGTCAGCCCGTTATCCAGCGAAGGACTGATCGTTCACCCCATGGCAACCAACAGCTCTCCGTCACAGGAGCCGACGCAGGACGCGCCGCCCGAGGTTCCCGAGTCCTCCCAGAGCTCCGACTCCCACCAGGCGGTTCAGGGACCCGGCTCGGGGAAGAAGTCCGCCCGAGAGACGCTCAGCAGCAGTGGCTTGCTGAGCCGGCTCAAGAGCGCCCGTACGGCGCTGGACCGGGGGATCGACTGGGCGGAGAGGCGCAGGCAGGCGGACCGCGACTACCAGCTGCACTGGGAGTCGACTCCGGAGGAGGCGGAGAGCAGGCCGGCCGCTCCCCCGGTGTCCACCACTCATGTGCGCGTGGCTCCCTCGGTCTCCTTCCCTGAGACGGTCACGACCCGTTCCTCGGTCATGGACTCCCTGCCCGCCTGGCTGGTGCGGGGTGGCATGGGGGCCTGGCTGGGACTGGGCATCATCATTGTCATCGGCCTGATCTTCTACGCCACCTCGCAGGTGATCCCGGTCTTCATTGGCCTGTTCATGGCACTGGTGTTCACCTCGATCCTCCAGCCGATGGTCAACCTCTTCGCCAAGATCATGCCCCGCTACCCGGCGACCTTCCTGGCACTTCTCACCACCATCGGTGCGATCGCCGGACTGGTCACGTACGTGGTCACCTCGGTCACCAGCCAGTGGAGCTCCCTCGCGTCCCAGTTCGGCGATGGCCTCAACACCATCATGGACTTCCTGGAGAATGGGCCGCTGCACCTGACGCAGCAGCAGATCTATCACCAGCTCCAGCTCTGGCTGCGCCAGGGGCAGCACTATCTGCAGTCCAATGCCCCGTCCCTGGCCTCGGAGCTGCTGTCCAACGCCAGTGCGGTCGTTGATGTGCTCACGGTCCTGGCCCTGGCACTGTTCGTCACGATCTTCTTCCTGGCCTCCGGGGGCAGGATGTGGCGCTGGTTCCTCAACGAGCTGCCTGCCACGATGCGGGAGTCGACCCACCGGGCTGCGGGCGCCGGCTGGTACACCTTCGCCGGGTACGCCCGCGGCACTGTGCTGGTGGCGCTCACCGACGCCATCATGGCCGGGATCTTCCTCCAGCTGGTGGGGATCCCGTTGGCAGCACCCCTGGCGGTGCTCGTGTTCATTGGTGCCTTCATCCCGATCATCGGCGCACCTCTGGCGATGCTCGTGGCCATGGTGGTGGCCCTGGCCTCCGGCGGCTTCGTCACCATGATCGTTGTCGGCGTGGGAGTGGCCGGGATCGGCCAGATCGAGGGGCACATTCTCCAGCCCCTCATCATGGGTCGCCAGGTCTCTCTGCACCCTGTGGTGGTCATCATCGGTGTCGCCTTGGGGACCTACGCCGCCGGCCTGCTCGGCGCGATCGTCGCGGTCCCGCTCATCAGCGTGCTCTGGTCCGTCTACTCCGAGCTGCACACCAAGGACGCCCCGGTCACTGGCGAGCTGCCCGCCTACTCCTCCCGCAAGGAGTGAGGGGCGCCGCTGTCAGCACCAGTCCCGGCTGCCGGTGCCCGGGACACCGGGAAGGACCTGGAGACGATCGGCCATGAGCGCGACGACTCCGTCGCCCTTCTCCACGGTGCCGCGCACGATGAGAGCGACGGCGCGTCTGCCGATGCTCCGGTAGCGGCGCCACATACCGGCTCGGCAGGCGACGTTGAGCAGACCAGTCTCGTCCTCCAGGTTGAGGAAGATCATGCCGGAAGCAGTGTGGGGGCGCTGCCGGTGGGTGACGACGCCGGCGACGCGCACCCGGCTCCCATGCTCCTGATCTGCCAGGTCGGCTGCGCTGAGCACACCGTCGGCGGTCAGTGAGGCTCGCAGCAGCCTCAGGGGCGAGCCCTGCGTGGACACTCCGGTCAGGCTCAGGTCGGCGGCCTGGCGCTCGCGGTCGGTCATGGTCGGCAAGGTTGGGGCCTGGGAGCCGACGGCGGTTCCCGGAAGCGTGGGCTGGCACCACACTTCCGGCCCCTGACGGGAGGCGCCACGACGTCGGCCGTGCTCATCGGAGAGGACTCCGGCAGCCCACAGGGCCTGACGGCGCTCCACGCCTAGACTGTCCAGGGCTCCTGAGACGGCCAGTGACTCAAGGCGGGAGCGGCTCAGACTCACGCGTCGTGCAAGATCGGCCAGGTCCTGGTAGGGGCCGTGAGCACGGCGCTCGGTGACGATGGCCTGCGCGGCCCGCTCCCCCAGCCCCTTGATCGGGGCCAGGCCCAGGCGCACTGCGAGATCATCGTGGATGTCCAGGGAGGACGGGGCAGCGGGATGGGGCCTCAGCGGCTCCCACTGGTCTGATGGGCCGGCGTCCTGGTGGTCCTCCCGCTGCTCGACGGTGGCCTGCGCCAGTGAGCGGTTGACATCCGCAGGTAGGACGCGCACACCGTGGCGGCGAGCGTCAGCGACCAGTGACTGCGGGGACCAGAAGCCCATGGGCTGGGCTGCCAGGACCCCGGCGTAGAAGTCCTCGGGCTTGCGCGCCTTGAGCCAGGCTGAGGCGTAGACCAGGTAGGCGAAGGAGAAGGCGTGGGACTCGGGGAAGCCGAACTCGGCGAATGACCTCAACTTGCTGTAGATCGTCTCCGCTGTGGGCGCGTCGATACCCCGGGACCTCATTCCGGCTATGAGCTTGTTGCGGAGGGCGTCCATGCGCTCGATGGATCGTTTGGCTCCCATGGCCTGACGCAGGCTGTCGGCCTCGGCGGGGCTGAAGCCTGCGGCGTCGACGGCGATCTGCATGAGCTGCTCCTGGAAGAGCGGTACGCCCAGGGTCTTGGCCAGGGCGGGTTTGAGGGAGTCGTGCAGGTAGGTGACTTCCTCGCACTTCAGCCTGCGGCGGATGTAGGGGTTGACGGCGTCGCCCTGGATGGGGCCGGGGCGGATGAGGGCGACCTCGACGACGATGTCATAGAACTCTTTGGGCCGCAGGCGGGGCAGGGTGGCCATCTGGGCGCGTGATTCGACCTGGAAGACCCCGACCGTGTCAGCGGCCGTGAGCAGTCGGTAGACGGCCGGATCCTCCTCGGGGAGGGTGTGAAGTCCCCAGGGGCGGCCGGTCTGGGAGGTGCGCAGCTCACCTTCCTCGACGACGTCGGGGACGGTCTGACCGCGCTCACCCAGGGTGGTAAAGGCCAGACGCAGGGCGGTGAGCTCACCCAATCCGAGGAGATCGAACTTGACCAGACCGGCTTCGGCGCAGTCGTCCTTGTCCCATTGGAGGACTGAGCGGTTGTCCATGGCGGCCCAGCGCACCGGGCAGACTTCGGTGACGGGGCGGCCGCATAGGACCATGCCTCCGGAGTGGATTCCCAGGTGGCGGGGCAGACGCAGCAGCTTCTCGGCGATATCGAGGACCGGCGCGGGGACCTCGTCGCCCTGTCCTGTCAGTCCTCCGGGGCGCACCGTGGTCCACCGGTCCATCTGCCTGGCCCAGCTGTCCTGTACGCCGGCGCAGTGGCCGAGGGCCCGGGCAGCATCGCGGACGGCGGATCGGGGGCGATAGGAGATGACGTTGGCGACCTGGGCGGCGCGGTCTCGCCCGTAACGGGAGTAGACGTGCTGGATGACCTCTTCTCGGCGGCAGGCCTCGATGTCGAGGTCGATGTCCGGGTAGCCGGCTCGTCCCGGGGACAGGAACCGTTCGAAGAGCATCTGGTGCCGGACGGCATCGACGGCGGTGATCCCCAGGGCGTAACAGACTGCGGAGTTGGCGGCGGATCCTCTCCCCTGACACAGGATTCCCGACTGTCTGCAGAACTCGACGATGGAGTGCACGATGAGGAAGTAGCCGGGAAACCCCAGGGACTCGATGACGTCGAGCTCGTGGTTGAGCACCTCCCAGGCACGGGGGTGCTCCTGCGGGGCGCCGTAGCGGCGGACGGCGCCTTGGTGGGTGAGCTCGCGCAGCCAGCTGGCGGGCGTGTGTCCGGCGGGGACGTCGGCCTCGGGCAGGTCGGGGGCGATGAGGGACAGATCGAAGGCGAGGTCCGTGGCCAGGTCTGCGGCCAGGTCGACGGCGTCGGGGCTGCGGCGATGGAGTCTGGCCATGTCCTGGGCTCCTCGCAGCCAGCGGCCGATGGCGGGCAGGTGCCCGCGCGCTCCTTCCAGGTCGGTGACCAAGCGGGTTGCGGTGAGGACATCGGCGAGGCGGGCGTCGGCGGGTCGGGCGCAGCGCACTGCGCCGGTGGCCACGAGGGGCAGTCGGTGGTCGTGGGCTAGCCGGGTCAGGACTTCGGTGAGCGCGGCGTCGGTGGGGCCACCGTCCAGGGTGAGCTCGACGGCCAGGCCGACGACGGCATCTCCCTCAACCTGTGGGCCGCCGGCCATGGTGCTGGTACCGGATAGACGACCCCGGTCGGGAGCGGCGAAAAGGTCGGTGAGTCGCCCCAGGCAGTCGCCCGCCGCAGCCAGGTCCCAGGTGCCTGGCCGGAGGGGGTCGCCCAGGGCGCGGCGCAGGGGACCGTTGGCGGTGCCGGTGAGGACGAGGCAGGTTCCGGCTGCTCCCCCGGTCTGGCCGGTGGGGGCAGCGCGGAGGGCCGAGGCGAGAGCGGGCAGGTCATGGGCTGGATCTCGGCGTTCTCCGGCATCCAGGTTGTGCTGGGAGATGGCCGAGACCAGGCGGTGGTAGCCGACAGGATTGCGAGCCAGGACAGGTAGGTGGGAGCCGTCGGCGAGGGTGAGCTCGGTGCCGTGAATGGTGGGCAGGCCGTGAACACGACCCGCCTGGGCGTGCTTGACGATACCGGGAACACCGTCGTGATCGGTGAGGGCGAGGGCCTCCAGTCCGAGCTCGACGGCGGCTGAGGCCAGGTCATCGGGCTCGTTGGCTCCGTCCAGGAAGGAGTAGGCGGAGTGGGCGTGCAGCTCGGCGTAGCGGTGTCGGCTGGTCATGCTGTCAGTGGCACCTGGAGGTTTAGAAGGGTGAGGGCTGGTTGTTGAGGGCCGGGTTGCGGCGGTTGAGGATGTCCGGGCCGATCCGCCTACTCGGACTGGCCAGCACCGGGCCGCCGGGGACGTAGCACTGGCGGGGGCTCCCGGCGACGTCGATATCCGAGTCATCTTGAGAAACGCGAAAATTTGTTGATATCGCAGGGAACGATCCCGATTTATCCGAGTCACGGCCCTCGAGCTGCCCCTCGGCTCGATCACTGGAAGCGTCCTGGGCAGGCGACTGGTAGGCGATCTGCCCAACCCGAGTGCGCAAGACCCCCAGGCGGGCCGACAGCGGGCAAGAGGTCTTGAACCGCCTCTCCTCATAGCCCATCACCGACCGGATCGCGGGCAAGCACACAGCTTTCGAACATACGTACAGCATAGCAGCGGGCCCCGCTCCCCACACGACGAGCCGCCCCCGGAACTGGCTCATCAGCAACGAATAACCGAAGCTCAACGGAACCGCCGAAGGCACTCCAACGGGTTATCAAGACTGATGCCCGACCCGACGCCTCTCTGCGATGCACCACAGTGAACTCGTGGCCGACAGAACCGCAGCAGCAGCGACCGGAAGCCAGGTTGCGCCGCCGTCGAGTACTCCAGCGACTGCTGTACCAACTGCTCCTGCCGCAATCTTCAGCGCTCCCACCCAGATGAACACCTGCCCTCGCGACTCGGAGGGCGAGTATTCGCTACGAGCAGCCAATGTCGCGGCGAAGAACAGGGAGTTCGCAACGCCGACGACAGTGAACGCTGCCAGTGCCAGGATGAGGTTCGACGCCGGCACCACGACGACCAGCGCGGCAGCGACTCCTCCGGATAGGACCGACGTGAGTCTGTCGGCATCTCCTTTAAACGGCCGTACCATGAGCAGAACTGATCCGGCGAGACCTCCGACCCCGTAGCCGGCGACCAGGACCCCCGCCAGAGCAGCTCCGCCGAGGCTCGGAGCAACGGCGACGGTATAGATCGGCAGTGCAGCAACTGAGAACGCAACCACGATCGTCAGCCCCAGGGCGCGGCGCAGCGGACCGGATCGCCAGATCGTCACCAAGACACGTACCGGCGAGGATACTTCCCTCGAAACAGCTGCTGGCGTCTGTCTCGGGAGCACAAGAACGGCTCCAGCTCCGATGATCGCCGACGCCGCGAGGACAAGAACCGCTCCCATCGGACCGGCGGCAGCCGATATCCATGCGGTGACAGCCGGCCCGAGTGTGCCGCTGACGCCATAGCTGGCGACATCCCAGCTTTGTGCGCGTCGCTGACTCTTCTGCGTCGGCCCCGCGATCGACGGCAGCCGACTGCTCACTCCACCGGTGAGCATGGGACCGAACATGCCTGCGATGACCAGCAGGACCGTCGGGACGATGACCCGCGCCACCGGCAGCAGCCACCCGGCCGTCCCGAGCAGCAAACCGTGCACAACCGCCGAAACGGCGATAACTCTTCTGCCATCATCAGCGGCGTCAAGGCGGCGGGCGATGAGCGGACCGAGCAGATGTGGAGCGGTTATCGATGCACCCAGTATGCCGGACACCCATCCGGGCTTTCCGGAAACTTGAGCAAGCAGCACGACGGCGACCACCGCACCACCATCAGCTGAGCGCACGAGCGTAGCGGCGAACACGTACCGCGCCAGCGCCCAAGCCGCTCGGTCCGGTGCACCGAGACCCTTACGGTGCTCAAGCAAGACCGAGTTCGACAACTACGTCGGAAACACGAACGCGCTGGGATCTGTTCAGGCCCCGTATCGGCAGCGGCAGGCAGGACGGCGGAACAAGGCCGAGGTACTCGGCGATCGCCGCAATCACGCGCAGGCTCCCGCCGAGCTCGGCGAACAGGTCCCACAATGGCGCAAGCCGCCGCGACTCCGCGACAGCCTCCTGGGTCCAGCCCGCCTGGGCGGCCCGGGTAATCGAGAGCGCAGGCGCGGGGAGGGTGCCTCCGATCACCGAGTACCAGGCGTCGCAGCCAGCATTCAGACCGGTGGCCGCCAGCGCATCGCCGGACACGCCGATGGTGACGTGCTCGGGAATTGCGCCCCGAATCGCCGTGACGTGCTCGCGTGCTGCATCCGGGGCGGCGGGGACACCGGGGATTTTGATCGATACGACGCCGGGCAGCTCGGCGATACGGGCATAAAGCTCCAGGGTGAACGTGAAGTGCGTGGTGTCGGGGTTGTCGTAGACGATGACCGGTAGGCCTGTGTGCTCGGTGACGATGCGGAACAGCTCGTACACGTCATCATCGGTAAGAGGCTGGTAGGTCATCGGGGCCAGCAGGACACCGGCCGCACCGGCCTCCTGCACGCTGTCCACATGGGCGAGGACGCGCGACGTGCGCAGGTCGCCGACTCCGACGAA
>ERZ773077.1313-NODE-1313-length-17313-cov-5.236238_pt1 | contig 17313 bp, 19 predicted proteins | sample MGYA00580612_ERZ773077 | MGnify/ENA primary metagenome ERZ773077 (study PRJEB29015, sample SAMEA2737971) | human oral metagenome | biome: human oral; feature: human-associated habitat; material: dental | place: China | collected 2021 ...
TTTTAATTTCTAAATATCTTAATATAATTTATGGGAAAAGTAAAGGTAAAAAAACAGAGTACATTCATTGATATGACTGCAATGAGTGACGTTACGGTACTGTTGCTTACTTTCTTTATGCTTACTTCTACATTCGTACAGAAAGAGCCGATTACGGTAAATACGCCTGCTTCGGTATCTGAGGTCAAAGTGCCGGAATCAAATACCGTTACCATCCTTGTGGATAAAAACGGCAAAATATTCCTTGCAATGGACAACCCTGACGAATTGCAGAGGACAACGGAAATGGTAGCAGAAAACTACGGTATTACTTTTACGCCTGCACAAAAAAGCGCTATAAGAAAGCTAACCTCTTTTGGAGTACCTATCAGAGAGTTGCCTGCTTATTTGGATAAAACTGTCGAGAAACAAGATGCTTATATGCAAGAACAACTCAAGACGCCAAATAACCCGCATATAGGTATCCCGAATGGCTCGAGCGATTCCATTGCCACGGCAAGCACTGCCGCAGAAGGGGCAGCCAATACGATAGACCCCAAAAACGAGTTTAAAGTATGGATAGAGAGTGCAACGAAAGGCAAAGCAATCGGCGAGGTGAAACTCGCTATCAAGGCGGACAAAACCACCGACTATAAGGTTGTAAAAAAAGTAATAAGCGATTTGAGAGATTTGCGTAAAAACGAATATCTTTTGGTAACTAATTTGAGGACTGCTTCGTCAGACTAATTTATATTAACGAAAAAACAAAGGGACAAATAATTATGTCAGAAGTACAAGTAAAAGATGATAGTAGCGGAAAAAAAGGAAGACAAAAAAAGCAGACTCTAAGAGTAGACTTCACTCCGATGGTGGATATGAATATGTTGCTCATAACATTCTTTATGTTCTGTACGACATTGCTCAAACCTCAGGTGATGAATATAAGTATGCCCTCGAAAGAAAAAGCCGAAGAAGGCTCAGGAACAGAGTTCCGTGCATCTACAGCTCTTACTATAATCTTGGGCGAAGACAACGATATATACTACTACGAAGGTATGCCTACGAAAGAAAACTGGACAGATACCAGTTATCTGAAAAAGACCTCGTACGACCAAGACGGTATCAGAGCCGTATTGATGAAGAAAAACGACGGTACTTACCAGAAGATTCAAGAACTCAAAGAGAAACGTAGTAAAGGAACAATAAGTGAAAAATATTTCACAGAACAGGTAACCGAAATACAGACTGATGCAAACAAAAATCTGAAGATAGCACCTAACGTTCTTATTAAGCCGACAGATAACTCGTCTTACAAAAATATGGTAGATGCTCTCGACGAAATGTTAGTTTGTAACATAGGTTTTTACCAGATAGCCGAACTTAGCGATGGCGACAGGTATCTGATGTTCCTGAAGTCCAACAAGACTAAGCCGGATTATCTGACAGATGCTCAAAAGAAGGAGCTTGGTGTTAAATAAACTATTAAAAAGGATTGAATTATTATGACAAAAGATTTTGATTTACAGTCGCCCAAATGGCTTGAGATTATCTTCGAAGGTAAAAATAAGCGTTATGGAGCGTATCAGTTGAGGAATGACTCGTCTAATAGACACATCAAAGCCTTAGTGATAGTTATTATTCTTGGTTGCGCAGCAATATTCTTGCCCAGAGTCATAGAAAATATGATAATAAAAAGTGGAGATGTAAAACAAGAAGAAGCATTCAAGCAGACCGACTTCGATACTCAGACAGACGAACAGAAAAAAGACGACCAGCAACCTATCGAGATACCTACTACCCCACCGCCCGTACTTGCTAAGAGTATAATGGTAACGGAAGCAAGGATTGTAGAAGACAGTAGGTTGCAGGAGCAGAACCTTGCACAGGCAAACGATGCGTTGAAAAATCTTGATGCCGAAATCTCCTCGCGGACGAACTTGGAAGGAGTAACCGACGGTTCGGGTGTGAACTTAGACAATTTCCGAAGCAACATAGTAGACACCACAGCCAAAGAGGATAAAAAGATTTACACTTGGGTACAAGTGAAGCCTTCTTTCCCCGGTGGCGAAGAGGCTCGTCTGAAATGGTTGCAAGACAATCTCGTTTATCCGTCGCAGGCATCTGAGGCAGGTATTCAGGGATTGGTACAAGTTGGTTTCGTTGTCGAAAAAGACGGCTCCATAACAGACGTTAAAGTCGTAAAAAGCGTTCACTCGCTACTCGACAGAGAAGCTGTACGTTTGGTTAAAGGTATGCCCAAATGGATTCCCGGCAAACAAAACGGTAACACCGTAAGAGCATATTTTACCCAACCCATACGTTTCGTATTGAAATAACGAGAAGTTTCGTATAACTATGCAAAAATACAAAGGTAGAGAATTGGCATTGTTAGTATTCGAATCGGCTATGGCTGTATTCTACGTGTTGGCAGGTATAGGTCTGCTGATGTGGAAAAGAGCCGACACCGTCATACAAAGTTCTGCCATACGTATTGCAGTCGCTGTAATACTCGTGCTTTACGGTATTTTTCGAGTATACAGAGCCATCAAAAAGCTATTTTAAGGCAATATATGATGCAAAAAACAAATATACCGAGTAGATTTTACTCGGTATATTTGTTTTTTACGGTTACTACCGACTTTTTATATCGTATAGTTGGGGGCTTCGACCGTAATATCCACGTCGTGCGGATGGCTCTCTTTGAGACCGGCAGACGTAATCTGCACGAAGACACCGTTGTTTTTCAGGGATTCGATATTGGGAGTACCGCAATAGCCCATACCCGATAGCAGACCGCCACAGAGCTGATATATAGAGTCGCTCACACTGCCCTTGTACGCCACACGTCCCTCGATACCTTCGGGCACAAGTTTTTTGGTCTGTGTGTCTTTGCTCTGGAAGTAACGATCGGCACTACCGCGTTTCATAGCCGCCAGACTACCCATACCGACATACACTTTGAACTTCCTGCCTTGGAATATCACCTCCTCACCGGGACTTTCCGTACAGCCGGCAAGCAGCGAACCGAGCATCACTACGTCTGCTCCCGCTGCAATTGCTTTCGCTATATCGCCGCTGAATTTGATACCTCCGTCGGCAATGAGCTTTATGTCGTTCGTCTTGCAATACTCGGCAACTTCCTGTATTGCCGTTATTTGTGGCACACCCACACCTGCCACCACACGCGTGGTACAGATACTGCCCGGTCCGATACCTACTTTCACCGTATTCACTCCGGCTTTGGCGAGCTCCTCGGCTGCACGGGCGGTAACGATATTACCTGCCACAAGGTCTATGTCGGGGAATTTGTCGCGTATCTTACGAACCGTATCTATCACATTGCGGCTATGCCCGTGTGCCGAGTCTACCGTAATCACATCGACTCCTGCATTTATCAGAGCCTCTACCCGCCGCATAGTATCTTCGCCGACACCTACGGCAGCGCCGCATCGTAGCCGTCCCTGCTGGTCTTTGCAAGCATTTGGGTGGTTGCCGATATTATCTATATCTTTGCTGGTAATGAGCCCCACAAGTCTGTATTGATTGTCTACTATCGGCAACTTTTCGATACGATTTTTCCACAGAATCATCTTTGCCTCTTCGAGCGAAGTACCTACTTGGGCTGTAATGAGATTATCTTTGGTCATCACCGCCTCTACCTTTGTGCTGTCGATGGTCAGATACTTGATGTCGCGGCGTGTAATCATACCCACGAGATGCCTATCGCTGTCTACGACGGGCAGACCGCTTATGTGGTAACGCCGACAAATTTTTTCGACATCAATCAGAGTATCTTCCTTTGTGACAGTTACAGGGTTGAGTATCATACCGTTCTCGTGCCTTTTTACCTTGTCTACTTCGGCTGCTTGGTTCTCTATACTCATATTTTTATGGATAAAACCAAGCCCTCCCTCACGTGCCATAGCTATTGCCATAGCCGATTCGGTTACGGTGTCCATTGCCGCACTCACGATAGGCACGTTCAACTTTATATTTCTTGTAAGAAAAGTCGAAATATTCACCTCGCTCGGTAAAATCTCCGAGTACTGCGGCACAAGCAGTACATCGTCAAACGTCAGTCCTGTTTTCATATCATTTATCCCTTTATGTTTTTAGTTGTTTTTTTACTATTTTATTCCGCCTCTTTCGAGTATGTAATCTACGTTTTTCAGATAATAGTCGAGAGTAAAACAGCCGTTAAGTTCCGTTTCGGACAACAACGACATAACTTTTTGGTTCGTAGCCAACAACTCCTGATAATCGAGCTGTTTTGCATAAGCCTCCATAGCTATCGGCTGTACGGTATCGTAAGCCTCCTCTCTCGAGAGTCCTTTGGCAATCAGGGCATTCATCACACGCTGAGCAAAAATTATCTTCTTTGTCCTGTATATGTTATCGAGCATATTTTGCGGGAATACAACGAGGTTTTCCAGAATACCTTTAAGACGCATAAGCATATAATCGAGCAACATAGTAGCGTCGGGCAATATTATTCGTTCGGTAGCCGAGTGCGAAATATCGCGTTCGTGCCACAGAGCCACGTTTTCGTAGAATGTCGCCATATACCCGCGCATCACTCTGGCACAACCGCATATATTCTCGGCACTTATGGGATTACGCTTGTGAGGCATAGCCGACGAACCTTTTTGCCCTTTGCCGAAATTCTCTTCGACCTCGTGCACCTCAGTACGCTGTAAGTTGCGTATCTCCAAAGCAATCTGCTCCAATGTCGCAGCAACGACGGCAAGCGTCGCCATGTAATATGCGTGGCGGTCGCGCTGTATCACCTGTGTCGAGACCTCGGCGTGCGATATGCCGAGCTTACGACAGACATACTCTTCCACAAATGGCGGTATATTGGCAAAGTTGCCCACTGCACCGCTCATCTTGCCGCACTCTATATCACGACGAGCAGCACGGAAACGCTCTAAATTGCGACTCATCTCCGAGTGCCAGAGAGCAAATTTCAGTCCGAAACTCGTAATATCGGCGTGTATGCCGTGTGTGCGTCCTATGCAGGGAGTGTCTTTATATTTTAGAGCCTGTACTCTAAGTACTTCTATAAATTGCTCTATATCTGCAAGTAATATATCGTTTGCCTGTTTTATAAGGTATCCGTTGGCTGTATCTACTACGTCTGTAGAGGTAAGCCCGTAATGTACCCACTTACGTTCGTCGCCCAGACTCTCCGATACGGCACGCGTAAAAGCCACTATATCGTGCTTCGTCTGCTGCTCTATCTCGTATATTCGAGGTATCGAAAATTTGGCGTTTGCCCACAGTTTTTCAATATCTTCTTTGGGCACTACTCCGAGTTCGCTCCACGCTTCGGCAGCGTACAACTCTACTTTAAGATATGCTCCGAATTTATTTTCTTCTGTCCAAACCGCCCTCATCTGAGGACGTGAGTATCTGTCTATCATTACTATGTGTATTTTATTTAGTTTTAATATAAAACAAAGAGCAACCCGCCGTAGCAGGTTACTCCCAAACAAAAACTATGAAAACAATTTTTTAACAATTAACATTTCAACTTAAAACTAAGCAACAATGAAAACAAAAACAAAGTTAATTGCGTGCAAAAATAATACATTTTTTGAAACTGACAAAAAAAAAAATGTTAATTTTGCAGAAAGTATTTTTTTATTGTCTACTTAAAAACATAAAGTGTATGGATAACAGAGAATTAATAGTGAAACTGAGCAGATCGACAAAAGCCACGCAAGAGAAGACGAAAGAGTTTCTCGATGCTTTCGTCGAAGAAATCTCCGACAAATTAGGTGCGGGCGACCATATCGAGTTCTTGGATTTCGGTGTTTTGCAGACCGTTGTCAGAGAACAAAAAATAATAACAAACCCCAAAACACAAAAGAGGACACTATATCCTCCCAAAAATGTGGTGGAACTAAAAGTAACAAAATCAGTTAAGGAACACATAAAAAATATTCAAAAATGAAAGAAACAGTAACAAAACAGGATATAATATCCAATCTGTCGCAAAAATTGGATATGCCCGAAGAGCAAGTCGGTATTTTTATGAGCAAACTTAACGATTTGTTGCTCAAAAATTTGCCTACCGACAAAGAGATAACCATCGACGGTGTAGGGACATTCAGTCTCGTGTGGTCTACTTATCATAAGAATACAAAACTAAAAGATGGCGAGCCACGCGAATTCTACAAACTGAAGTTCGAACCGGCAGAGAACCTAAAATCGACTGTAAATCAAGAATTCTCACATTTACATCCTGTCGAGTTGTCCGAAGAGACCGCCTCCAACGTGCCCTTGGATACGCTGTCGCGGCAAGCTGAAGAGATAAAGAGCGTCCTGTCGGAGATACAAAACGAAGAAACAACCGACAATACCGTACAAAAAGATTATGTAGATATACAAGAGTCTCATACAGAGACTACTCCCTCGTCGATAGATGTATCCGACATAAAACAAGAGACAGACGTACATTCGGATTATCAGCCATATACACCGACGACAACAGAAAGTATCACGGTAGACGAACCGACAAATACACAACCCGACGACGATTATCGGTATCGACCCAATAATCAATACAGCGGGGTTGACACAACAGACAACAGCTATAAGCCGTACGATACCGCTACTACGACAGATACAAGCAGTCATCAGGCATATATGCCTAACTACGAAGAAGATAGATATACATCTAAATACGAAGAAGATAGATATACATCTAAATATGAAGAAAATAGATATACATCTAACTACGAAGAAGATAGGTATACCCCTAAATACGACGACAATACGTATACGCCCAACTATACCAACAACAGATATGTGCCTAACGACGACGACAGCAATACTCGAAAAGGTTTTGGCGGCGATGGGTATGCGAACGACGATTACAACGCCGATGAAGTAATTGTCCACAGGAAAAAGTCTTGGTTGTGGATAATATTGGCTGTCGTAGTGATAGCTCTGGCAGCAGGCGGATATTTTATGTACAAACCACAAGTTTGCGGCTTCGTAGACGGTCTTCTGCCTAAGCGGGATACAGTGGCTCAACAGCAGGAAGAGCTTGACACTACCGTAATATACGAACCTGTAGCCGACACGGAAATAGAAGCTGAGACTGAGGCAGATACTCTATTCTTCGAAAACAGAAAATATACCGAATATATCGATACCGTTGCCATCGGTGCAGGTGAGACAATGGCTCGGCTTGCCGAAAAATACTATGGCAGCAGGTTGTTTTGGGTATATATTTTCGAAGCCAACAGAGACAACATCGCCAATGCCAACAATATATCCGTAGGTACAAGACTGAAAATACCGAAACTCGACAGCCGATTGACCAATACAAACGACAATGTGCTAATGGGTAAGGTGAAAAAATTGGAGATTGCTTTGGGAAAATAAATGCAACATTGATATTACTTGTGTTAGACTTTGTAGAGACAGATAATCGAGTTTCTACAAAGTCTTTTTCGAAAATATCCGAGACGCCTCCCATAAGTTTCTCAGATTATACGGCAAGACAGCGAAAAATCGTGTTTTCGCCGAGCGACTTTCAATACCGTTGCCGTATTATCGGAAATAAATTATAATTTTGTACAGTCAATCCATATATATTAACAGTGTGTTTTTCAGAGATATAGTAGGACAAGAAGACATCAAAAGTCGTTTGATACGAGGAGCCGCAGCGGGACGTGTGGCTCACGCCCAGATGTTTCACGGTATTTCGGGCGTCGGCTGTCTGCCTATGGCGTTAGCTTATGCTCAGTACATCAACTGCGAAAATCCTCTCCCCGACGATTCGTGCGGGCAGTGCCCCTCGTGCAGGAAATATGCGGGGTTGGTACATCCCGACCTACATTTTGTCTTCCCTATCATCAACAAAAAATCGTCGGGCGACGACGGTTCCGTTTGCGACGACTTTTTGCCGCTATTCCGCAACGAAGTGCTCAAAAATCCATACCTGTCGTTGCAGGATTGGCAAGAAGCCTTGCAAGAAGACAAAAAACCGATAATATATACCCGCGAGGGCGACGAAATAATACGCAAACTCAATCTGAAAGCATTCGAGGCTCAGTATAAAATAATGATAATATGGTGTGCCGAGCAGATGCACGAAGCCTGTGCCAATAAGGTACTCAAAGTAATAGAAGAACCTCAGGGACAGACACTTTTTATCCTCATATCGGACAATATAGAGAATATCCTGCCAACTATTCGTTCTCGGGTACAACAGATATTTTTCCCACCGATAGACGCCGAGCATCTCCGTCGAGAACTGAAAAGTAAAGGGTTGTACAACGAGGCTTCCGAATTTTATATAAAAAATGCCAAAGGCAGTCTAAATCAGCTATATAAAAACATCAACAACGACGATACCAACGCCTATTACCTAAGGTTATTCATAGATATGATGAGAGGATGCTGGAATCTGAACGAAACCACTTTCGGCAGTCAATGGAGACCCATTCTCGAGCAACTGACATCGCTGGGACGCACCTCGCAAACGGCTTTTCTGCAAAATGCACAACGAGAGCTGCGAGAGAACTTCGTATATAATCTTTCTGTCGATAATCTCGTATATATGAACGCCGACGAACTCGATTTCGCACAGCGATTTGCACGCTTTGTAAACGAACGCAACATAGAACAGTTTATGAACGAATTTGCTCTGGCAGAGGCTCATATCGAACAGAATGCTAATGCTAAATATGTTTTTTTAGACCTTATGCTCAAAATCAACGAGTTGCTGAAATTAAATATGAATCCCTGACGTAAAGACAAATTATATTATATGTATAAAGTAGAAAAAGTATTACCATTCGACCACAGCGACAGTTCCAAAAGCGTACAGGTAGAGCGTATGTTCGACCAGATAGCTGCCGGATACGACACGATGAACCACACGATGTCGCTAAATATGGATAAACGTTGGCGAACGAGAGGGATAAAGGCTCTTGCCGACATCAAACCGCAGCGAATACTCGATGTTGCCACCGGTACAGGCGACTTGGCTATCGAAGCCTATATGCGACTGCGACCTGCAAGTATAGTAGGTATCGACATATCCGAGCAGATGATGAACGTAGGACGTACCAAAGTCGAGAGGCTCGGGCTGGGCGACTCCATCTTATTCGACCGACAGAATTGCTGCGACCTGTCGTTCGAAGACGAATCGTTCGATGCAGTAATGGCGGCTTTCGGGGTACGCAATTTCGAAGACCTCGACAAAGGTCTGTGTGAGATGTTGCGTGTTCTGCGACGGGGGGGACGGCTTATGATACTCGAACTATCTACTCCCGAATATTTCCCCGCACGACAAGGATATCGGATATACTCCAAACTGATACCGCGACTCGGTAAAATATTCACCAAAAGCCGCCAAGCATACGACTATCTGCCGAAATCCATATCGGCATTCCCACAGAATAGGCAGATGACAGAAATTATGGTAAAAAACGGTTTTAAAAATGTTTCTTATAAAAAATTATCTTGGGGCACTTGCTCTATGTATATAGGCAACAAATAATTACAAAAAACACATTCTTCGCCTTAACAATATTTTAAACTATTTATCCATTGTTACAGCTCCGCAGTAAATAATTTGTTGTACCTTTGCCGTAAATTTTAATATTAAACAATTCAAATTTTAAAAAAGAGATGAAAAAAGTAATTTTATCTGCATTAGCAGTAGTATTTGCATTCAATATTGCAAGTGCACAGGAAGAAGTTGTAAGAGTTACAACAGTTACTACAACAAACTATTTCAAACCCAACCAGGGCGACGTAACAGCTGACCTCGGTCTGTTCGGCAACGGTATTTTTACAGGCCAAAGCCCTGTCAACACATTTAACGGTATGCTGAAAGGTCGCTTGTTCTTGATGGATGACCTTGCTTTGCGTGTTTCTTTATCGGCAAGTCAAGAAAGCAAAACAAATACACAGAATGCTGATTTTACCAAAAAAGAGAGCAAAGGTAGCTTCGGTTTGTTTGCAGGTATCGAAAAACACTTCGACGGTACAGCCAGACTATCGCCATACGTTGGTGCTGACCTCGGTATAGAAGTTGGTAATGAAACATCAATTACCGATAATAAAAAAGACAACAATCTTGATACAAGTGTAAAAGGTCCCGGCACATTCTACATTGGAGGTAAACTTTTGTTCGGTGCCGACTACTATATCGCTCAGAGTCTGTACGTTGGGGCAGAAGCAGGTCTCGATCTTGGTTGTAATTTCACAGGCAGAACAACTGCCACTGTGGGTGGAATAACAACAACAAGCGAACCGCAAGGCTCTGTATTCAACCTTGGAACAAAAGTATTTGCAGGTTTCAAAATCGGTTTTGTATTCTAACTTAACTCATAATAGATAAATTTTTTTAAAAGGCAGCTATCAAAATATCGGTAGCTGTTTTTTTTGTATATAATCATTTATTAAACGATTGAATATTCTATAATACGCTTAGCAAAACTCTTTACGCTATTTGCGATAAAAGGCGAAATATCAAAGTATTCTCAATCAATAAAATTTTTACGGAACAATCATAAAAAAAATGTAATTTTGTATTTCTGTTTTTATTGAATTATTAATTTAAGATATAATCGCGAATAATGTGTGGAATAGTAGGTTATGTAGGTAAGCAGCAGGCTTATCCGATATTGATAAAGGGACTCCATCGCCTCGAATACAGAGGCTACGACTCTGCAGGGCTGGCTCTGATAAACGCCAACGACGAACTGAATGTTTATAAAACCAAAGGTAAAGTGGTTAATTTAGAGCATTTTGTCGAAGGTAAGGATAGTACCGGTTGTATCGGTATCGCCCACACACGTTGGGCTACTCACGGCGAACCCAGCCAGATAAACGCCCACCCTCATTACTCCAAGACAAAGAATATCGCTCTCATACACAACGGTATTATCGAGAATTATGCCGATTTGAAGAAAAAGCTACAAGCCAAAGGCATAGAGTTTGTCTCGGATACCGATACCGAAGTGCTCGTACACCTTATCGAATACATATATCAACGAGACAAAAGCAATATGGTAACAGCCGTACAGGTCGCTCTCAATCAGGTAATAGGAGCTTATGCCATCGCCATAATAGACCGCAACAATCCGGAAACTCTGATAGTGGCACGCAAAAGCAGTCCGTTGGTAATAGGCATAGGCGACGGGGAATTTTTCTTGGCATCCGACGCTTCGCCTATCGTAGAGTACACCAAACAGATGATTTTCCTCGACAACGACGAAATAGCCGTCATCAATCTAAAAAGCGGAGTGAAGGTAAAGAAACTCAACAATGTAGAGGTTACTCCCGAAATCAAAGAAGTGATGCTCGATGTGGGGCAATTGGAAAAAGGAGGTTACCCGCACTTTATGCTAAAAGAGATATTCGAGCAGCCCGAATGCCTTATCAACTGTATGAAAGGAAGAGTAAACGTAGACCTCAACGACGTGAAACTCGCCGCTATCATAGACAACAAACAGACACTGCTCAATGCCAACCGTATAGTGATACTTGCCTGTGGTACTTCGTGGCACAGTGGGCTGATAGGCAAATACTTAATAGAGACATTCTGTAAGATACCCGTCGATGTGGAGTATGCCTCAGAGTTCAGGTATCGCAATTCGGTAATCAGCCCTAACGATGTGGTGATAGCCATTTCGCAATCGGGCGAGACGGCAGATACATTGGCAGCCATAGAACTTGCACGCGAAAAAGGAGCCTTCGTATACGGTATCTGCAACGCCGTAGGGTCGTCGATACCCCGTGTAACACATACGGGATCGTACATACACGTCGGACCTGAGATAGGAGTAGCCTCTACCAAAGCATTTACAGGTCAGGTGACGGTACTCACTATGTTTGCTCTGGCTCTGGCAAAAGCAAAAAATATAATAGAACAAGATAAGTTCTTGGAAATGATAAAAGAGCTGTCGCTAATACCCGACAAAATAAGAGAAGTACTCAAACACAACGATAAGATTGCCGATTTGGCAAAGATATTTACATACGCACGCAATTTCATATATCTTGGTCGAGGCTATTGTTTCCCTGTGGCACTCGAAGGAGCCCTGAAACTGAAAGAAATTTCGTACATACACGCCGAAGGCTATCCCGCTGCCGAGATGAAACACGGTCCCATAGCCCTCATAGACGAAGAGATGCCTGTTGTATTCATTGCCACTCAAAATTCTCTATACGAAAAGGTTGTAAGCAATATGCAGGAGGTCAAAGCTCGTAAAGGCAGGATAATAGCCATCGTCAACAAAGGCGACCATAAACTGCAAGAACTTGCCGATTACTGTATCGAGGTTCCCGCTACCGTCGACAGCCTCGAACCGCTTATAACATCGATACCTATGCAACTGCTGGCATATCACATAGCCGTTTGTAAAGGTAAAAACGTAGACCAACCTCGCAACTTGGCTAAATCCGTAACGGTAGAGTGAGCGTTTTTTTAGTGAACATTAAATTACTGTTTTCGGTTGGAAAATGAACTCTTCGCACACAACTCTCTTCCATAGCGACCGGATACCCTCGCCGTGCTTCGTCATTGACGAACAGCTGCTGAGGCAAAACCTCGACACTATCGCACAAGTAAGCCGCAGAGCAGGTGTCGAGATTATAATGGCATTCAAGGCGTTTGCTATGTGGAAGGTCTTCCCCATAATAAAAGAGTACGTTGCACATACCACGGCAAGTTCGCTTGCCGAAGCTCGTTTATCGGTAGATAAGTTCGGCAACAAGGCTCATCTTTACGCTCCCGCCTATACCGACGGCGAGTTCGACGAATTGGCGGAGTGCAGCACACATATAACGTTCAATTCGTTGGCTCAGTTCGAGAAGTATTACGGTCGTACCCAAGGCAGAGACATATCGTGCGGCTTGCGGATAAACCCCGAAATATCGGTGGTGGAGACCGACCTATACAATCCCGCCCAAGCGGGCTCGCGTTTAGGAATCACAGCCGAACAGCTCCCCGAGAAACTACCCGACGGTGTAGAAGGTCTTCATTTCCACGTGCTTTGCGAGAATTCGTCGTTCGACTTGGAAAAAGTACTTGTCGGCTTGGCAGACAAATTCGACCGACAACTGCGGCAGGTGAAGTGGCTCAATATGGGCGGTGGACACCTGATGACCCGCAAGGGCTACAATATCAATCATCTAATAGAAGTTATATCGGCTTTCAGACAGAAATACCCGCATCTGCACATAATACTCGAACCCGGCGCCGCTTTCGTATGGCAAACAGGCATACTCAAAGCACAGGTAGAGGACATAGTAGAGAATCACGGTATTCGGACGGCGATGCTTAACGTATCGTTTGCATGCCACATGCCCGACTGTCTCGAAATGCCCTATCAACCACGCATATACGGAGCCGAGATGACCCAACCCGATGCACAGGGGAACAACGTCTATCGTATGGGAGGCAATTCGTGTCTTTCGGGCGATTTCGTCGGTAGCTGGGTATTCCCGAAGCCGCTCGTGGTAGGTGATATTATCATATTCGAAGATATGATTCATTACACTACGGTGAAAACCACGATGTTCAACGGTGTGTCGCACCCGTCGATCGGTATCGTAAAAGAAAATGGTGAGTTTGTTTTGCTCAAACAGTTTACTCACCAAGATTATTTCGACCGTATGTGTTGATACGCTGGCGGAAAAAGAGGGATTCGAACCCCCGGTACGGTTGCCCGTACACCGCATTTCGAGTGCGGCTCATTCGACCACTCTGACATTTTTCCTAATACATCAATCGAAATTGACGCCGCAAAGGTACAAAAAATGTACGAATTAAATCGTATTTCAACTTATTTTTTCTTTTTCGCATATAAAAAAGCAGGTACATCTGTGTCATAGACAAACATACCTGCATAATTTACAAAGGATTATTACGCCATAAGTTCCTTCATAGCGTCGCCAATGATTTTTATACCTTTGTCTATCTGCTCTTCGGGCGTATTACAGTACGATACCCTTATGTAGCCGTTTTTCTGTGCGTGTGGGTGGAATACCGAACCGAGTACAAATACGGCTCCTCTTTCGACTACTTTTCTGAACAATTGTTCTTCGTCTACACCGTGCGGCATCTTTATCCAGAAATAGAATCCGCCTATCGGGGTAACATAGGTTGCCTCCTGCGGCAAATACTTTTTTATAGCCTGCAGAGTGTAATTGCGGCGAGTATTGTATATTTTACGAATCTGCTCGATGTATGGCTCCATCTTGCCCGTTTTTATGAAGTTTTCGGCAAAAACCTGCGATATGGTAGGCGTACAAGCGTCGATGCTCTGTTTGCATATCTGCATCTTTTCGTATACTATCTCGGGTACCAAAGCCCAAGCCACACGAAGCCCCGGTCCGAAAATCTTGGAGAACGAACCAGTGTAAAGAATCTGAGAGTCCATCTCGGCATCTACCCACGTTTTCATAGGACGCGACCGTTCGTAGCCCTCTTTGTCGTAATAGAGTTCGCCATAGGCATCGTCTTCTATGATAGGTATCTCTGTGCCACGCATCACCTCTATCAGCTCTTCGCGGCGGCGGCGTGAGTAGACCAGACCTGCGGGGTTGTGGAAGTTTGGCGTCAGATAGAGTAACTTCGGTTTCGGATTGCGATTGATTTTCTCTTTCAGCTGCTCGATATTGATGCCGTCGGCGTCGAGGTCGCACGATTCGATATTCGCCTGATACGACAAGAACGACGATATACCGCCGATAAACACAGGGTTTTCGGTGATAACGGTATCGCCCGGGTTGATAAACAATTTAGCAATGATATTCAAGCCCTGCAAGCTACCGGTGGTGATTATCAGCTTATTCCTATCGACAGGGAAATTCCTGCGACGCAGAAACTCGGTGAGTTCCTTTACCAAACCGGGGTTACCGGGCGTAGGTCCATACTGCATTGCCTCCTCCCATTGCTTGCGAGAGAACTTGGCAGACATCTCTACCATATCTTCCACAGGAAATAATTCGTTGCCCGGCATACCGCCCGCAAACGAGATAATATCACTTCTTGTGGCGAGGCTCATCAAATCCCTGATAGCCGAAGAACGAAACGACTGTACACAGTCAGAAAATTTAAAGTCCATATTAATTTATATTTTTTATTATTAAAAATAAAAGCTAAATCGAAGTCTGTCGTTTGTTGCCGCAAAATTACAAATTTTATTCTTTTCGGCAATATTCTATTTTTCTCAGGTTCAAAACCCACTGTCATATATCCAATTAACTATCAACGACATAACACTCGAAACAAATATTTTTTACCGCTCTACTATCTTTTAGAAAATAGCATTATGCAAATCGTCCTCATAGCCCTGCCGTCAGAATATTTTTTTGATATTCGGAAAAATATTGTAACTTTGCACGTTTATTCGAAGAATAGATTTTACATACAAATATTTATAATTTAATTAGCAAAAAAACAAGATGAATTTAAGTAACATCAAACCCGCAGCAGGTTCTGTAAGAGCCAACAAAAGATTAGGTCGTGGTGTTGCATCAGGCAAGGGTGGCACATCTACCCGTGGGCACAAAGGTGCAAAGTCGCGTTCAGGTTATTCTCGCAAAATCGGTTTTGAGGGAGGTCAGATGCCTCTCCAACGTCGTTTGCCGAAGTTCGGTTTCAATCCGATAGAACGAGTAGAATACAAAGGTATCAATCTATTTGCTTTGCAAGCACTTGCAGATGAAAAGAAGCTATCGGAAGTTTCGGTACAGACACTTATCGACGCCGGTATGATAAGTAAAAAGCAGAAAGTAAAAATTCTTGCCAAAGGCGAGTTGTCTGCAAAATTGAATGTAGAAGCTCATGCTTTCTCGAAATCGGCTCAAGAAGCTATCGAAAAAGCAGGTGGAACCGTTAAAATAGTGAAATAATGAAAATTGTAGGAACAATAAAAAATATTTGGAAGATAGAAGACCTACGGACAAAATTGGGCATAACAATCTTGTTTATACTCATTTATCGTTTCGGCTCTTTTATAGTTCTTCCCGGTATCGACCCGGCGTCGTTGGCTGACCTCAAGCAGCAGACATCGGGCGGATTGCTTTCGCTGCTGGATATGTTCTCGGGGGGAGCATTCTCCAATGCCTCTATATTTGCATTGGGTATTATGCCATACATCTCGGCATCTATCGTAGTACAGCTGCTCGGCATAGCCGTGCCGTATTTCCAGAAGATGCAGCAAGAAGGCGAAAGCGGACGTCGTAAAATAAACCAGATAACTCGTTATCTGACAGTTGCTATTCTATTATTACAAGGACCGTCGTATCTTGTAAACTTAAAAGTACAGATAGGTCAGGCTATGGGCGGTATACCCGAAAATCTCAGTAGCTTCTGGGGCTTCACGCTCCCTTCGGTAATAATACTCTGTGCCGGATCTATGTTCGTAATGTGGCTCGGAGAACGAATGACCGACAAAGGTATAGGTAACGGTATCTCTATGCTCATTATGATAGGTATCATAGCACGTCTGCCACAAGCGATAACTCAGGAATTTATCGTAAAAATGAACGAAAACGGAGCAGGAGGTCCCATAATGTTCTTGCTCGAAGTGGTTATATTCGTGGTAGTTATCGGCTTTGCCGTATTGTTGGTACAGGGCACACGCAAAATACCCGTACAGTACGCCAAACGCGTAATAGGTAATAAGCAGTACGGAGGAGTACGTCAATACCTGCCTCTGAAAGTGAATGCGGCAGGGGTAATGCCTATCATCTTTGCACAGGCAATAATGATGGTTCCCGTGATGTTTACACTTGGTTCGAATAACCCCGGTGGCTTCATCAGAGCTCTTATAGATACAGGAGGTTTTTGGCACAATTTCATATTGGCGTTGTTTATCATAGCCTTTACATATTTCTACACTGCTATAACATTCAATCACAATCAAATAGCAGACGAAATGAAACGTAACAACGGCTTCATTCCGGGTGTAAAACCTGGCAAGCAGACAGCGGAATACATAGATATGATTATGTCGAGAATAGTACTACCAGGCTCTATATTCTTAGCTATAATAGCTATTCTGCCTGCATTTGCAAGATTATTCGGTATCACGACGGGTTTCTCGCAGTTCTTTGGCGGTACTTCGCTTCTGATTCTTGTGGGCGTAGTCCTCGACACTCTGCAACAGATAGAGTCGCATCTGCTTATGAGACACTATGATGGTTTGCTGAAATCAGGTAGCCGTATAAAAGGACGCTCAGGCTCTATGGCTGCGTATTGAGGATGTGAAATAACAGAGAAAATTAAAACCTCTTGTCAAACAAAAAAGAAGGGTCTTAAAATAACTTTTGAGATACCTTCTTTTCGTTATA
>ERZ773077.1314-NODE-1314-length-17287-cov-10.432916_pt1 | contig 17287 bp, 15 predicted proteins | sample MGYA00580612_ERZ773077 | MGnify/ENA primary metagenome ERZ773077 (study PRJEB29015, sample SAMEA2737971) | human oral metagenome | biome: human oral; feature: human-associated habitat; material: dental | place: China | collected 2021 ...
GCGGCGCCTGGTCATCACCTGCCTCTCCGGCCTGGAACAGGTCCGGACGGAACAGGAACACGCTGCCTGACAGCAGCAGTACCAGCAGACAGATACCCAGGAAAACACGCAGCGAACTGGACATGGCAACTCACCCCCGGATCGTGAGTCAGAACTGGTAATTGACGCCGACAAAGCCGGATACCCCGGTGCGTTTTTCCACGATGGGACTTTTGGCAGCGCGGCTTGCCATGCGCATGGCCTCTACCCCGCCCGTAATGGACCAGTGCCTGTCCAGCACATGATTCCAGCCAGCTTCCAGTGAGTACGCGTGCAGACCAGATTTCGTCTCGAAGGCCGAAAACCGCGAGGTCTGCGCCTGCTGGGGGGTAACCCCAAAGAAAAGCGCGTTGTAGCGCTGATTGCCGCCATGAGCCTTCAGGCCCACCGTGATCTGGTCACTGTCGGTATCCAGCGCGGCCACGTCAAACCCGGCATGAAAGGTATTGCCGCGCTGCGCACCGTGTACCCGAAACTCGGCGGCGCCAGTCAATGCCAGCCAGTCTGTCACAGGAACGGACAGCGCAAGGTTGGCCGTGGTGGCACTACGGATCGTCCCCATGCCCTTGAGCCGTTCGGATCCGGGCCGCCCAGCCACGCTACTTTTCTTCTCACTGCGCCCCGGGTCGGCACCAATGGACAAACTGGCCATCAGGCCATCGTCACTTCCATACTGCACACCAATGCCACGGTCATCAAGAAAGAAAATGCCCCGGGAAATACCGAAAAACGCTCCCACGGCCCTTTGTGTATCCCTGCTCCCCATGTAGGAAGGTCCCGCCCCGACCAGCAGGCTGAGCGACACATCCGTATGATCACCCCATATCTGGCTGGACAGGGAGGGAACGCGGGCAGGCATGTCTGCCGGGCCAGATGAGACCGATGCCTCCTCTGCCGAAACCGGTGAATCTCCCTCCCCCTGCGCCGCACCAGCGGTCTGCGCCCCCTGCGCACCCGACACGAAGAACATGCTGCCCAACAGCAGCCAGCCATGCATACTCCGAAGCGACTTGCCTGCCCATGTCATGATCAACCTCCTCCTGCATAAATGAATGAATAACGGGAAGAGTTGAACACGCGCGCTCAAACGCTCCGTGCAGAAATCATCAAGGTTTGATCAATTCACCGGCTTTCTTCGAACTCGAGGCATGCTGCACGGATTCCCGGGAGCATCAGGTTTCGATCAACACGTGCACATCCTGCAGCTTCAGGGACTGGAGCGTGTCATGGACTCATTCGTCCCCACGCCGGCCCCAAACCCGTGTGTTGACAAGACGCTCTGCTCAGGCGAGGCTGGCCGCAACCATCGGGCCCGGGCACTGTTGGCCGGCGTCTTCACGCGAACGCCCGGTAACAGCAGTGTCACACAGGCACCGCCGTCCGGATGATTGGACACCGAAAGCTCGCCCCCATGCGCAGCACAGATGGCCCAGGCCACCGACATGCCCAGTCCTGCCCCGCCCCGGTTGCGGGAACGTGAGCCATCGGCCCGCCAGAAGCGGTCGCACACCTGGCTGAGACAGTTCTCCGGAAATCCACTGCCCGCGTCACGCACCTGAAGCTGGATGTGTCCATCCGCCAGCCTCTGGCCAACTATGCCCAGCCAGCGACCACTGGCTGCATACCGGATGGCATTGTCGACCAGCACGGTCAGCATCTGACCGATACGGTCACGGTCTCCCTGCACGACCAGACTGTCCGGCACGTCCAGGTCCACCTGCATGCCAGCCGATACTGTCCGGGGCGCGGCCCAATTGATGCGTTCCTGTACCAGTGCCCGGACATTGAATTCACCCTGCACCAGCTCCAGCTGGCCGGCCGAGGCCAGCGACAGCAGGTACAGGTCGTGCACCAGCCGGTTGAGCTGGTCGAGCTGCCCCATGATCATCCCGTAATTGCCAGACGTGGCAGGCAGCACCCCATCCATCAGCGCCTGCAGGCGGGCCTTGGCCGCCGTCAGCGGGGTGCGCAGCTCGTGGGCAATGGCCGCACTGGACGCCTGAAACTCACGTTCATGCCGCTCCAGACTGCTGGCCATACGGTTGAAATCCTGCGCCAGCTCCTTCAGCGCCGCCGGCGCATCGCGCCGGATATCCGCCCGCGCAGAGAATTCCCCCTTGGCAATGTTCCCGGCTGCCACCGCCACCGCACCGAGCTGGCGCGACATGCGCAGGGACAGCCAGACGCCCCCCACCCCGATCACCACCAGTGAAAGCCCGAGCAGGGCCCCCCAGGTCAGCAACTCGTGCTGCACATCATCCTGCTGAAGATAGCGCGGGTACAGATATTCACTGTAAAGATGCTGCAACCGGAGCGATATCCCCACACCGGAAGCCTTTTTCTGCTGCGCCTCCAGCATGCTGATTTCAGCCCGTACCGCGGGCGGCAGTGTCGCACGTGTTTCCTGCTCCCAGACCTCGCACCAGTACCAGATTCCCCCTTCGAAAATGACCACGATCACCAGCGCCAGCGCCATCATGCGGGGAGAGATCCAGCGCCACAGCTTGGCGTAGGTAGCACGTTCGTCCATCAGACTACACGCTTGGGCATGGGAGGTACATTTTTCCATCAGGCCACACTCCGGAAACGATAGCCCAGTCCGCGCACCGTCAGCAGCACGCCCGACACGCCCGCATGCTCCAGCTTGCGCCGCAGGTTGTAGATGTGCGCATCCACCACGCGCTCGGCAGCACCGCTCTCCGGCAGGCACCCCTCCATCAGCTCACTGCGCGTGAACAGCCTGGTGGGCGTGCCCATCAGCATGGCCAGCAGGCCAAACTCGGTGCGTGTCAGTTCGAGCGCCTGCACCCGATCACCATCGTGTACGCGTGCCTCGCTGGCCTCCACATCGACGATCAGCGCCTCATGCCGTAGTTCCTGTCGACGGGTCGCTGTCTGACTGCGCCAGCGCCGCAGCACCGCATGCACACGGGCCATCACCTCGCCCGGGTCGTAAGGTTTGACCACGTAATCGTCGGCACCATAGAGCAGCGAATTGATCCGCCGGGCGGTATCGCCCACGGCCGTCACCATGATGACCGGTGTCTGTGCGTGCTGGCGAATGGCGCTCATCACCTTGTAGCCGTCCAGGCCGGGCAGCATCACATCCAGCAGGATCAGGTCGGGATGCCAGCGGGCATGTTCCGCCAGCGCTGCCATGCCATCGGCCACATGCAGCGCCTCAAAACCCTCCCGGTTCAGATAGGCCATCAGGACCTGGGCGCTGTCCTCGTCATCTTCCACCACCAGAATCCGGTCTTTCTTCATCGATGCGTCCCTGGAAGGCGCCGCAGAAATCCCGCAGGGGCCTTCTTGATGAAATCTTCATGAAACCTCAACACAGCCTTGAAAAAAGTCCCTGTTTTCAGGCAGTTTGAGGCATCTCTTCGTCTGGATTCCCATCATAGCAGTGATGGTGCCGGCGTTGGTTCCCACACAGATTCCCGCGGACATGTCGGACCAGCAGGCCCGACTGGCCCGGCTGGCACAGCAGCGTGGCTCAGTGCACGAACAGCCCGATATACCGGTCGAACTCGTATTTGCGCCCGCGCTGCAGACCTATCAACGCCGATTGAAAACTGACCCGGGAACTCTTGCCTGAGCATTCTTGCCTGAGCATGGCGGCAATCTTGCAGCAAACACCCAGATCACAAACGGCGTCATTTTGCGCCGACCCATCACCAGAACAGCCCAGCCACCCCCGATTTCCTTTGACCAGCACCACCGCTTAGTTAAAGAAAACCCGTTTCCTTTAACTAACGGCCGGCCTTAGTTAAAGAAAAGCTGTTTTCTTTAACTAAGGACCTCCGACGGGGGACAAATGGCGCGATTTTACGCCAAACCACCACTTGAACGGCGTGGTTTTGCGTCAAATCCTTTGCATGAACGGCGTATTTTTTGGCCAAACATGATAGCCGTCAAAGGCGGCGCAATTTTATGCCGTTCACCGCGTACCGACAGGACAGTAGGCACGGGCAAAGCCGGCAGGATGGCTGGCCTGTCCGCTCTTCCGGGAGGCCCGCTGGGTCATGGCATGCACAGCCGGCGAGCCGGCGCAGGCCCGCTGGGCGAGGCGCCGGGCGGCATGGAATCGCTGGACGGCCATCCCTTCAGTTGGTAGGATTGAATCCCATCAACCCTTGATGGGATTGGACCCCGCGGAAGAATACGGAGAGCCGCCATGCGTACCACAACCCAGATGAGCATCACCCTGCCCAACGAGATGGCCAACGCCGTGAGGGCCAGGGTCAAGTCCGGCGAGTATGCCAGCGAGAGTGAAGTGATTCGTGATGGATTGCGGGCGCTGGTAGCGCGGGAACGCGCCTTTGAACATTGGCTCGCCACGGAAGCCGCTGCGGCTTACGATGAGCTGGAGGCCAATCCGTCCCTGGGGATCACACCCGAGCAAGTGCTGGCAGATATTTCCGTCGAGCTGGGCAGCATGAAATGAGCTACCGGGTCATCTTCTCTCCCCAGGCGAAGAAGCAGCTGGCCCGACTGGCGCGCTACATCGCAAGAGCGTCCTCCCCAAAGACCGCCGAGCAGTACACGAAGGAGATCGTGTTTTTCTGCCAGAGTCTGCGCGCCTTTCCCCTGCGGACACAGGCGCGCGACGACATCCGGCCGGGCATGCGCATTACCAACTATGAAAAACGGGTCACGATAGTTCTCAGTGTCAAGGCCGACCTCGTATCCATCCTTGGTATCTACTACGCCGGCCAGGACTACGAAACCATCCTGCGCGACGACACAGACGACTGAAGCGCATCACGGCGCCCGCTCCCGCCGCCCAACCAGCCCCAGCACGATCCCCAGCGCCACGAACGGCGCCCATTCCAGCGAATATTCCTTCCACGGCAGCCGGTTCACGGCCTCCACACCGGCCACCGACAGGACAGACACCGTCGTCACGAAGCCCACGGCCAGCCGCTGCGACAGCACCGGCGGCTTCCAGACGAAGTTCTCCAGCAGCATCAGCACCAGCAGCGTCATCACGATCGGGTACAGCACCAGCAGCACCGGCACCGACTTGCTGATCACGGCCGCCAGCCCCTGGTTGGCCACGACAAAACTGCCCAGCGTGCAGAGGATGGCATACGTGCGGTAGCTGATGCGCGGCCAGACATCATTGAAATATTCGCTGGTGGCGGTGATCAGGCCCACCGCCGTGGTCAGGCAGGCCAGCGTGACGATCACCCCGAACAGCACCCGGCCGAATTCGCCGAAGGTGCCGTACGCTGCCGTGTTGAGCAGGAAGGAGCCCAGATCCTTGCCGCTGGCCTTCACCCCGGCCACCACCGACGGGTCGATGGGCAGGCGGTTGCTCACCCAGCCCAGCCCCACATAGATGACGGCCAGCGACACGGCCGCCACCACGCCCGCCAGCGATGCCTGCACCACCAGCTCGCGCCGCGACAGGGCCGACTGATGCGCCACCGACATGACCAGCGACGCTTCATCTCCCCCATGACCGGCGTGAAGATCATTCCCTGCCCCCCCGCCCCCCGCATCCGGCAGGGCAGCGGCTGGCGCCTTCTGGGCCGTGCCCATCTTGCTGCGCACCGCCGTCAGCACGATCACCGCGTAGGCCACCGACCCCAGCACGTCCATGGTCAGATAACCGCCCATGAAGCCATTCACGAAGGCGATGGAACCATTGGCGCCCTCCACCTGCGTCAGCGTGGGCGGCCGGCCGTGCAGCCACAGCACCCCTTTGCCGATCAGCAGCAGGATGCACACCAGCAGCACCGGTGTGAGAATGGCACCGATGCGCTCGACCATCTTGGACGGATTCAGGCTCAGCCACAGGGCCACGCCGAAGTAGACCAGGCTGAACAGCAGCATCGGCCCCTGTCCGGGCGCCCCCGCATCACCACCAGCCGCCGCACCGGCCGCCGCGGCCTGCGCGGCATCGCCAGCGCCCCCACCCGTCAGAAACGGCAGCACCGCCAGTTCGAAGGACGTGGCCCCCGTGCGTGGAATGGCAAAGAAGGGCCCCACGGTCAGGTAGACGATGGCCAGAAAGGCCAGCGAGAACCACGGGTGGATGCGATCCAGCGCCGTGCGGTAGCCGTCGTCGTAGTAGGCACTGACGATGATGGCCAGCAGCGGCAGCCCCACCCCCGTCAGCACGAAGCCCAGCAGCGCCTCCCACAACCCCGGGCCACTTTCCATGCCCAGTGCCGAAGGGAAGATGAGGTTGCCGGCGCCAAAGAAGATGGCAAACAGCATGAAACCGATGACGAAGGTGTTCCTGTTCACGGGAGCGCGTTCTTGACAAATGCAATCGACAGAAGGTGGACCAGTGTAATACAACACGCTTGCTGCAGCCGCTGCCTGCTCCAGTGCCCCTGCCGCTGCCCAATATGGTTGCTGCCGGCGGCGGCGGCTCGATGTGGCTGTTGCCTGCTGCGGCGTGCATCATCCCCTGGCAGAGGTCCGAGACGAGGCGGCCCCCGCCGTGGTGCCCGGGCCGCCACAGCGGGGCGCGCACCTGCTATGCTTTCGCACTTTGCCCGTTGCCGGGACTCCCCAACGGGCAGCACCGGAGAACGGCCCTGCCGCTTCAACCGGCCAGGCCGGGCCCGGCGGCCCGCACTTCATTCACCGCTTTCCCTACCCCATACACCATGGACGCCAAAGAATTCGTACACCAGACCGTCAACGAGCACCCGGTGGTGCTCTTCATGAAGGGCACGGCCCAGTTTCCGCAATGTGGTTTCTCGGGCAAGGCCATCCAGATCCTGAAAAACGCCGGCATCCGCCAGCTGGTCACCATCAACATCCTCGAAGATGAAGAGGTGCGCCAGGCCGTGAAGGACTACTCCAACTGGCCCACCATTCCGCAGCTCTACATCAACGGCGAGTTCATCGGCGGTACCGACATCATGGCCGAAATGGCCGAGTCGGGCGAGCTGCAGAAGCTCATTCCGGAAGGCAACAAGGCCGCCTGAGACTGCGGGCAGATCGCCCGCAGGGCACGTCTCACACCGGCCTCAGCGTCTCACACCAGCCCCAGCGTCTCGTCCAGGCCCAGGTGGATGTTCATGGCCTGCACGGCCGCACCGCTGGCGCCCTTGCCCAGGTTGTCGATGCGGGCCATCAGCACGCACTGGTCGTCATTGCCCAGCACGAACAGGTCGGCACGGTTGGTGCCGTTGCACCCCTGCACATCGAAAAAGCCGCCAGGTACGGCTTCGTCCAGTGCCAGCGGCTGCACCGTCACGAACGGCTCGCCTGCATAGCGGGCAGCCAGAGCGGCATGAATGGCGGCGCGGTCGATGGTGGTCTGGTGCCCCTGCGTGGCAGCCCGAATGGCGGCCAGGTCCAGCGGCACCGACACGGTCAGCCCCTTGTACCACGGCCCCACCACCGGCATGAACAGCGGTACCCCGTCCAGCGCGCCGTAGCGCTGCATTTCGGGCAGGTGCTTGTGCGCCAGCCCCAGTGCATAAGGACGTGGCGCCAGCACCGCTGCTGCCCCATCACCGGCCAGCGCGCGGCTGGCCGCTACCGTGCCCATGCCCGCCGTATTGTCCGCCGGGCCGGCCAGCGCGGCGCCTGCCGTCAGTCCGGCCAGCGCCTCGCGATACTGGGCGATCATCTGCTTGCCCCCGCCCGAATAACCCGTATGCGAGGTGGCCGACACGGGCCAGTCGGCCGGCAGCAGGCCGGCGTCCACCAGCGGCCGCACCGCCAGAATGAAGGCCGTGGCATGGCAGCCCGGATTGGCAATGCGCTTGCTGCCGCGGATGCGTGCGCGCTGTTCCGGCGCCAGCTCCGGCAGCCCATAGGCCCAGGCCGGATCCACCCGGTGCGCCGTGCTGGTGTCGATCACGCAGGTGGCCGGATTGCCGATCAGCGCCACCGACTCCCGCGCCGCTGCATCCGGCAGGCACAGAAAGGCCACGTCGGCCGAATTCAGCAACCGCGCCCGCTCGGCCGGATCCTTGCGCAGCGCCGGGTCGATCCGCAACACCGACACATCCGTTCGCCGGCGCAGATACTCATGAATCTGCAGCCCCGTCGTCCCTTCCTGCCCATCCACGAAAACCGAATAGAGACTCATCGCACACCCCGGCCCAGCCGGCCACATTGAAAAAGAATGAAAGTGTGTCACAAATCAGCGGCGCTCCCGCTGGATGACCAGCATGGCAGTGCGGGAGGGCACGTCCCGACCGTCATGGTCCGCAGCACATTCCGGTGATCATGACTGGCGGTTCCAGCATCATGACCAGCAGTTCCGGTACCGTGACCGGTGATTCCGGCATCGTGATCAGGAGGTTCAGTCATCGCATGCTGCTGAAGACAGGGCCGGCACGGCGGGATACTGCGGAGAGAGGAAACCGCCCATCAGAATGGAAACCAGAATCGTTATTTGATTCATGAATCATGTTGTACCGTGGCGACAAAGCAACACAGCGCTGTCAAACCCCAGAAATAAATCAGGCCGGACTGTGCGCAAAGTCACAGAATCACCATATCGTGTCATTATTTTCACGGCTTCTTCACGGTTCTTTGATGACACCGTGCTAGGCTGAACCTGCAGGAGAGCAGCAGATACCGTGCTGGTGCGAATGAAGAACAAAGGCAGGTGCCCTTGCAAACCATTCACATCAAAAATATCTGATGCAGGTTCGATGCCCCCTGCTTCTGTCCACCACTGGCCGTCAACGGCCGTTGGAAAAGACAGGAGAGGCTGGTTCCGGCACGGGCACCCTACGGGGAATCCCCGCGGACAGTCCCGTGGACACCTCCGCAAGGGTGCTGACCGGTCGGCTTTCACGGCAGGAGGCAGAGCCGCTCTCCCCCCTGGAACCACAACAAACACTCAGGCAAGATCATGAGCAAGAAAACCCAATCCACCCTGCTGGCCATCACGGCCGCTGCCGCCCTGACCTTCTCGGCTGCCGCCGGCGCAGCCACCGGCGCCTACGTCCAGGGCGACATCGGCCTGGGCCACCTGAAAGTGGACGACAACACCAAGCTGCGCGTCAGCAACGTGGGCAGCAAGATCAAGGATTCCTACAAGGAATCGGGCTTCATGCCCCGCCTCTCGGCCGGTTACGAGCTGGGCAACGGTCTGCGCGTGGCGGTGGACTTCACCCACTACAAGGACATGAAGGAAAGCTACACCTCGGCCGCTGGTGTGAACCAGACCGCCGGCGTGAAAGCCAACAGCCTGGGTCTGTCCGCCATCTATGACATCGACCTGGGTGGCGATTTCACCCCGTACGTGGGCGGCCGTCTGGGCGTCAACAAGCTGAAATACTCGGCCGGCTACGCTGCCGCGGGCGAGCGCTTCTCGTCCTCGCAAAGCAAGACGAAAACCGGCGTGGGCCTGCTGCTGGGCGTGAACTACAAGCTCAGCGAAGAAATGGCGCTGGACGCCGGCTATCGCTACAACCACATGGACAAGGACATCAACGCCCACGAGTTCTCGGTGGGTCTGCGGTACTACTTCTGATGTCCTGATGGCACGGCGCCGGCCCCTGTGGCTGGGGCCGTGGCCATGGCAATATGGGCCGGGCCGCGGGGTTCGGCCTTGCGGCGGCTGGTTTACCGTGTTTCGAACGCCTCCGGATGGGGGCGTTTGTGTTTGGGGGGCCCAGTGTCTGGGGTAACGCCACAGGGCGGGGGCGGGCTTGCTGAGCCCTGGGGCGCTTCACGGGAACACACGCGCACGTTGCATGTAACCATACCTCGTGCTATCGTTTCAGAAACGCACTAAAGGAGCCAGACATGCCAGCGTTGACCATAAACCAGCGGGTACAGCGGCACCGTGATGCCCTGCGGCAGGCAGGACTGCGCCCCGTGCAGATCTGGGTACCGGATACCCGGCGCCCTGGTTTCGATGAGGAATACCGTCGTCAGGGTCAGCTGATTGCCGGCACCGAGAAGGACGATGCCGAGCTGGAAACCTTCATGAATGCTGCAGCGGAAGACCTTCTTGCCGACCTGGATGCGTGGGAAGAATGAAGCGCGGCAATCTGGTGTCCGTCGCTCCACAGGGGGAATTCGGCAAGCCATGGCCAGCGCTGGTCATCCAGACCGACCGTCTGGGTGATTACCCCAGCGCGACCGTCATGCTGCTCAGCAGCACCCTCACGGATGCCCCGCTGGTCCGGGTAACAATCCAGCCCACGCCGGAAAACGGCCTGAAAAAACCATCCCAGGTGATGGTGGACAAGCTCGTGACCTTCAGGCGCGACAAGATAGGCCCCGCGATTGGGCAGATTGATTCGGCCACGCTGATCGAGGTCGAGCGGTGCCTGATGATCTTCCTCGGGATCGCCCCTTGACGCGTGTCATGGGCTCATTCATCCCCACGCCCCCTCGGGCTGAAAAGCCTGGCGCGTCGGTATCTCGCAACCGTGCCATGGCCTGGCGTTTCAGGCTATGGGAGAATCGCCAGCAGCTGGCAGTACGGCCCAACGCCATGCTGCCCACAGGCTGGCCGACAGGGATACAGGAGCGCGTGACGGATGGAGCTGATCGACAACATCAGCCGTTTGCTGGGTGACGACCTCAAACAGACCGTCAAGCCGGGCGCCCGCCTGAAAATTGCAGCCTCCTGCTTCTCGATGTACGCCTACGAGGCACTGAAGGCCGAGCTGGAGCAGGTAGAAGCCCTGCAGTTCATCTTCACCGCCCCGACCTTCACGGCCAGGGAGGCCACCGACCGGATTCGCAAGGAACGGCGGGAGTTCCACATTCCCCACGCCGACCGTGAGCGTAGCCTGGCCGGCAGCGCGTTTGAAATCCAGCTGCGCAACAAGCTCACCCAGCGTGCCGTGGCCCGGGAATGCGCCGACTGGATCCGTCGCAAGGCGCAGTTTCGCAGCAACCGGACCGGTGCGCCCATGCAACAGTTCATGGGGGTACAGCAGACTGACAGCGCAGCCCGCGTGACACGCACACCACCCAGCGCCCCAACGACGTCCCTTCCTGGAAATGACAACCCCGGACATGCCAGCAACACAGGCTTGCCCCCGGGCAACGACACAGGCACCACAGCTGCGACTGCACATCCGGATAGCGTCTACATGCCCCTGCACGGCTTTACCGCCGTTGACCTGGGCTACCAGCGCGGCAATGCCGTGTCGAACATCGTCAACCGGATGGATGAGGCCCCCGCCACCACCACCTTCCTGAGCCTGTTCGACCAGATCTGGAACGACCCCAGGCAGCTGGAGGATGTAACCGCCCAGGTGGCCGGACACATCGAGACGGTCTATCAGGAGAACTCACCCGAGAGCATCTACTTTCTGATGCTCTACAACATCTTCAACGCGTTTCTGGACGACCTCGACGAAGACGTTCTGCCCAACGACCGCACCGGCTATCAGGACACCCTGATCTGGAACAAGCTCTTCAACTACCAGAAGGACGCGGCCACCGGCATCATCAACAAGCTGGAAACCTTCAGCGGCTGCATTCTGGCCGACAGCGTGGGGCTGGGCAAGACCTTCACCGCGCTGGCCGTCATCAAATATTACGAATTACGCAACCGCACCGTGCTGGTGCTGTGCCCCAAGAAACTGGCCGACAACTGGCTGACCTACAACCGCAACCTCAAGACCAATCCGTTCGTTCGCGACCGCTTCAACTACGACGTGCTCTGCCACACCGACCTGTCGCGCACCAGCGGGGAGTCGCTGGGCATGCCGCTGAATCAGGTCAACTGGGGCAACTATGACCTGGTGGTCATCGATGAGTCGCACAACTTCCGCAACAACGACGTCTACAAGGACAAGGAAACCCGCTACCAGAAGCTGATGCGCAAGGTCATCCGGGAAGGCGTGAAGACCAAAGTGCTGATGCTGTCGGCCACCCCAGTCAACAACCGCTTCAGCGACCTGCGCAACCAGCTGGCGCTGGCCTACGAAGGCAACTCCGAGAACCTCGGCAAGCGCCTGCACAGCAGCCGCAGTGTGGAAGAGATCTTTCGTGGTGCGCAGGCTGCCTTCAACATCTGGTCGAAGCGGCCCCCCGAGGAGCGGACCGTGCGGGCCATTCTGGACTCGCTGGGCTTTGACTTCTTCGAGCTGCTGGACAGCGTGACCATTGCCCGTTCCCGCAAGCATATCCAGACCTTCTACGACACCAAGGACATTGGCCAGTTTCCAGAACGCCGCAAGCCGCTGACCTACCAGTGCCCGCTCACGGAACGCGACGACGTACCGGACCTCAACAGTATCTACGAACAGCTTTCGACACTGAAACTGGCCGTCTATGCCCCGGTCAGTTACATCCTGCCCAGCCGGCTGAAGAAGTACGAAGCAGCGTACGACACCAACGTGGGCTCGCGGGGTACCCTGCGCCAGATCGACCGCGAAAAGAGCCTGCAGGCGCTGATGACCGTCAACCTGCTCAAGCGGCTGGAAAGTTCGGTGCATTCGTTTCGCCTGACGCTGCAGCTGCTGCGAGACAACAATCAGGCCATTCTGGACCGGATTGCCGCCTTCTATCAGTCTGGCCAGGGAGCGATGGAAGAGGCTGTGGACGTACTGGCAGGCCTGGACGCCGATGACGACGACGTACCCATGCCCGGCGACGAGGCCTTCCAGATTGGCAAAAAGATCAAGATCAATCTGGCAGACATGGACCTGCCGTCGTGGGAGCACGACCTGAAGGTGGACATGCTGCACATCGACGAACTGCTGGCGTCGATGAACCGCATCACCCCCGGGGACGATGCCAAGCTGCAGCACCTCAAGGCCCTGGTGCTGGACAAGATGGCCAACCCCATCAACCCCGGCAACCGCAAAGTGCTGATCTTCACCGCCTTTGCCGATACGGCTCACTACCTGTACGAAAACCTCGCCCCCGGGCTGCTGGAAACGCTGTCCATCCATTCTGCCAAGGTAACCGGCAGCGGCGCGCCCCAGTCCACCCTCAACAGCAACCGCAAACGGCACTACGATTTTCAGGAACTGCTGACACTGTTTTCGCCCCGCTCGAAAGAAAAGGCCACCATCCTGCCAGATGAACCCGGCGAAGTGGATCTGCTGATCGGCACCGACTGCATCTCCGAAGGCCAGAACCTGCAGGACTGCGACTATCTGGTCAACTACGACATTCACTGGAACCCGGTACGTATCGTCCAGCGCTTCGGGCGGGTGGACCGCATTGGCTCACCCAACCAGAGCATCCAGCTGGTCAACTACTGGCCCGACATCACGCTGGACGAATACATCAACCTGAAGGAACGGGTCGAAAGCCGCATGACCATCGTGGACGTGACCGCCACCGGCGATGACAACGTCCTCTCTGCCCAGTCCAACGATGTCTCGTATCGCAAGGAGCAGCTGCGCCGCCTGCAGGAAGAAGTGATCGAGCTGGAAGACCTGAAGACCGGCGTATCCATCACCGACCTGGGCCTGAACGACTTCCGCATGGATCTGCTGGGGTACATCAAGGCCCAGGGTGAGCCCAGCAAAATGCCCCTGGGGCTGCACGCCGTGGTGCCGGCCGACCCGGACAAGGGCCTGCTACCCGGCGTGATCTTTGCCTTGCGCAACCTCGCCCCCAGCCCGGGGCTGGGCATGGACCAGCAGAACCGCCTGTACCCCTACTACCTCGTCTACATGGGCAACGACGGGCAGGTGATCCACGACTACACCGAAGTCAAGCGGCTGCTGGACCTGATCCGCACCGGCTGCAAGGGGCGGGACACACCCATTGCCTTCGTATGCGAGCGCTTCAACCGGGCCACCGCTGACGGCCGGCAGATGCAGGCCTGTTCTGCCCTGCTGAACGCGGCCATCCACGCGATGATCGACACCAAGGAAGAGAAGGACATCGACAGCCTGTTCAGCAGCGGCCCAACCACGGCACTGACCGGCACCATCTCGGGGCTGGGCGACTTCGAGCTGATCGCGTTTCTGGTGATTCAGGAGACGGCATGAGTGCCGCACCCGTATCGTCCGGCAACGCCGTGCTGATCCGCTGGCCCGAGCAGGCCGTCTTTGGGCGGACGATACCCAAAAGCAAGATCTATGAACACAGCGGCGCCAGCTCACGCCTGAAGAACCTGTTCGTCACACAGGTGGAGCAAATCGTCTGGCAGTACAAGCTGGCACCGGGCACCATCAACCTCCCCGCCCGACCGGGGGTCCAGGAGGTGCAGGTGCTCGCCATCCAGTTAAAATCCGGTTCGCTGGACGATGCCGTGTTGCGCGCCATCGATGAGGCCATCAGCACGCTGCTGGTGTTCGAAGTGACACGGGGTGAAGGCGAGCAGGCGCAGACGCAGATGGTGGCCGCCTGCAAGCGGCCCAACGAGGCGGACGCATCCCGCTGGGTCATCTCCGGCTACTATGCTACGGACTGGGTGCCGGCAAGCGCAGAGCGTGGGCCGATGCCGGTGGCGCTGGACATGGCGCAGCTGTATGTCGGGCTGCTGCAGCGGGTGATGCCGTTGCCCATACGCGCCGGTGAAGGGCTGGCGGACTGGGTGGCGCGGAGCGAGCGGGCCGGGGTACTGCAGCGGGAAATCGAACGGCTGCGGGGGCGGATGGGCAGGGAGAGGCAGTTCAATCGCAGGGTGGAATTGAATAAGCAGTTGCGTGAGATGACCCAGGCTCTTGAGAGCCTGGGAAACGCAGACAGAAACAAAACAAACGAGCAATCGAAATGAAAATAAAAACTGTTCGAATAAAAAACTTCCGAGCCCTCCAGGACGTTGAAATTCAATTCGACAAAATCACAACCTTCATCGGACCAAACGGCGTCGGAAAGTCCACAATACTCCGCGCATTAGACTGGTTTTTTAACGGAAAACCTGATGATCTAAACGAAACCGACTGTTCTCACGGGAACAAAAGCCTCCCAATCGAAGTTTCTGTTACATTCGATCACTTAAGCAAAATCGACAGATCAGAACTTGGAAAATACACGCCAGAATCGTCAAACTCCTTCACAGCCTGGAAAATACGCCATCCAGACGGAAAAGAAACACTTTCCGCAAATGCAAAATCATACCCCCCCTTCAATGCAATAAGAGAAAAAACCAAAGCAGCCGATAAAAAACAAGCATACGCAGAGCTAATAAAAAATGATGAAACTCTGAACCTGCCCGCCTGGACAAGTGCAGACGCGGCAAGTCAAGCACTGACAAAATGGGAGTCAGAACATCCAGAACAACTCACCGAGTCACCTGAATCTTTGCAAACAAATTTTTTTGGTTTCAATGGAACTGGAAAAATGAGTGGCCTATTCGACTATGTTCTAGTCACTGCCGATCTACGCGCCAGCGAAGAATCCACCGACGGTAAATCTAGTATTATAGGGCGAATCCTCGAGCGTTCAGTCGAAAGGGGAGCAGCAGACGAAGAGATCGCACAGGTAGTATTGGAATCGCGCAGAAAACAACAAGAAATATACGACAAAACGTTCAAAAACCAACTCAACGATATCACAACCCAACTAAACTCCGTTGTGTCATCTTACTCGCCGGGGCGCTCACTTTCCGTAACACCCGCCGAAATAGATCTGAAACCGCCAAAAACTACTTTTGAGGTAACAGTTCACGACGGCGACACCCAAACATTTGTAGATCGTCAAGGACATGGATTTCAGAGAACAATATTGATTTCGGCGCTACAAATGCTTGCCCAATCAGGCGCCACCAAAAATGAGGGGGTAATATGCCTCGCAATCGAAGAGCCAGAACTATTTCAACATCCGATCCAGGCACAGGCTTTTGCCAAGATACTAAGGTCACTTGCCGAAAATCCTGAGAAGAGAGTCCAGGTTATGTATGCAACACATAGCCCATACTTTCTGGAAGCTCGGCATTTTGACCAGATAAGGCGTGTAACAAGATCAACCGACGCAGCAGCAACAGTATCTGTTCACCATCCAACATCGTTATCTGTAAAAAACGCTCTTGCAGGAATTATGGATGAAAACACTGTAGACCGACGACTCGACCATAACGTTGCTGACCAGCTCTCCATATCATTATTCGCAAACCGCGCACTCATTGTCGAAGGGCCAACGGAACACGCCCTAATATATGGCATAGGTGATAGGTCATCCCCTGGCTGCCTTGAGGCCGAGGGCGTCGCGATCGTTTGCGCGGGATCTAAGACGTCAATCCCACTGGCACACGCCATATTGTTGTGCACTGGTGTTCCGACGTACGCACTGTTTGACGCAGACGGATGTTTTGAAAAGCGTGCGAAAGAAAAGGGTAAAAGCAACGACCAAATCGATAAAGAGCGTCGTAACCACTCCGAAGAGAACAGGAAGCTCCTAAAATATTTCAAGATGCCCGAAGTTGACTTTCCAGAAACAATAGTGAACGATAATGTTGCAATTCTAGAGGATTGCCTGGAAAGCTTTCTTAATGACAATTGGCCAGAATGGACTGAGTCCTGCACAAGAATCGAGAGGGAAACGGGGATCACTCTAGCAAAAAACCAAATTGCGTACAGATCCGCCACAATCGCGGCACAAGGTGAAGTACCAGATTTCCTACAGAAAATTTTGTCAAAAGCCCGAGGCGTAACCAACAATAATACCAATGGCGATATGGACTATTGACATATCAGATATGAGAGTAAAACCATGAACGGACTGAAAATGCATACACCCGACATCACAAGAAGCAACGTGGAAAAACTGCGTACGCTATTCCCGGACTGCATTGTCGAGTCGATTGACGAAAGCGGAAATCCGTCCATGACGGTAAATTTCGATCTGCTCAAGCAGCACCTCACCGACGCCATTTCCGAAGAACCCAAAGAGCGCTACTGCCTTACGTGGCCCGGAAAGCGGGCATCAGTTGTCGCCGCAAACACGCCCATCACAAAGACTCTGCGTCCGTACAGACATGAAAGCTCGAATTTCAACGACACCAGGAATCTGTTTATAGAAGGCGACAACCTTGAAGCGCTGAAGCTCCTGCAAGAAACCTATCGGGTCTTCGCGGATCAGTGTGGGTGAGATGGAGGCCGAAATCGGCGTTTGATGCCTGAAATCAAGGGCTTTACAGCGCAGATGATGATGTCGTATCGTGCATCGATACTGGATCGAGGTGCTGTGCATGAAAACAGGTCGCAGTCTGAGGGAACTTTTGTCCGTTCCCGGCTTCGTGGCATCGGCGAAGTTGAAGGGAATCTTTGGAGACCCCAAGGCGAGGGTCGTACAGCTGAGACGCCGAAAAAAACAGCCATTTGCTCAAATTGTGGGCAGCGCTGCCAGGGACGTTACGACCAGCGGACGTGCCGTGTGCGGGATC
>ERZ773077.1315-NODE-1315-length-17260-cov-3.387039_pt1 | contig 17260 bp, 18 predicted proteins | sample MGYA00580612_ERZ773077 | MGnify/ENA primary metagenome ERZ773077 (study PRJEB29015, sample SAMEA2737971) | human oral metagenome | biome: human oral; feature: human-associated habitat; material: dental | place: China | collected 2021 ...
GGGTGAGGCTGGCGGCAGCCTCGGGGTGGACAGCGAGAACGGCGCGGATGTGCGCGGCGCTGTTGTCGGGGGTGGCGTGGTGGACGGGTTGCGGCGGGGTCGCCCAGCGGTCGATGGTGTCGGCATAGAGGGCGAGTGCGCCTGAAAGGAAGCAGATGGTGAGGAAGAGGGCGCAGAGGATGCCCGCCCAAGTGTGCAGGTTTTTCTGGGTTTTCAGGGTGTGGGTGGGGATGTGCATGGTATCGGGGGTGTGGATTCGTCAGGCAGTCCGGTAGAGTAGCCAGGCGGTGAGGGTGATGGCGAGGTGGACCCGCCAGGCACTGCTGCCGTTGCGCAGCAGGTAGGTGGTGTTGAGCAGGGTGAGCCAGGTCAGCCCGCCTAGCCACATGGCGAGGTAGCGCGGTTCTTCGCCGTCTGCGGCATGGGCGCGGTAGTAGGCGGTGGCGAGCAGCAGGGCGCTGAGGCTGCCACAGGTGAGGGCGGCAGCAGTTTTGGTGAGCCAGGCAGGGTGGGGTTCGCCGCGATTGAGCAAACGCCACAGGACGGGCAGCAGGTTTTTCGGGCGGCATGGCGGCAGGCGCAGGCGGGTGTGGGCGATGAGCGGCCAGGCGGCCAGCCAGGTGAGGCTCAGGGCGGTGTAGATGAGGATGCCGTAGCCGCCGAAGGTGGTGAGGTAGAGGGTGAGGGCGGCTGCGGCATAGACTGCGGCGCGGCGGCAGGTGCTGCGGCGGGGTAGTGGTTCGCCGTGCCAGCGTTGGTGCGGGCTGGTGCGGTAGAGCAGGTGGGCGGCAGTGGCGTGCAGGATGGTGGCCAGGGTGAGAATCAGGATGTGCATGGTGCTGGGGCATGGTGGCGGGAACGGCGCAGCGTCCCGCCTGGTGCGGAGGTTATTTGATGTCGTAGCGCAGGGTCGCCATGATGCTGCGTTCGGCGCCGGGGATGTTGAAGGTGTTGGTGCTGCCGACGCGGGTGTAGTACTTGCGGTCAAAGAGGTTGTCCACGTTCATTTGCAGGTTGAGTTGCGGGGTGATGCGGTAGCTCGCCATCAGGTCAAAGGTGGCGTAACCGCCGCCGCGCACGCCCTGCGAGCTTTTGATGCCGCTCATCGCGTTCACCCCGCCGCCTATGGTCGCGTTGCCGATGTCGTAGGTCGTCCACAGGTTGGCGCTGTGGCGCGGCATGAGGAGGAAGATGCCGTCGTCGCGCGTGGTCGAGGCGGTTTTGATTTTCGGGCTGAGGTAGCTGTAGCCCGCATGGATGCGCCATTGGTCGGTGAGCGCCCCGCTCGCTTCGAGTTCAACGCCTTGCATGACGCGCTTGCCGAGCGCGGTGTAGTGGTTGTTGTCGCCGGCGATGCTGGCGGCGGCGTTTTTGTCTTGCAGGCGGTAGAGCGAGACGCGGGTGTTCAGGCGGTCGTCGAGGTAGCTGCCTTTGTGGCCAATTTCGATTTGGTCGCCCCGGCGCGGTTTGAGCAGGCGGTCGTTTTTATCCACTTCGGTTTGTGGGCGGTAGAGCGAGCTGTAGCTGGCGTAGAGGCTGTCAGTTTTGCTGAAGTCCCAGACGATGCCCGCGTAGCCGGTCACGGGGGTGCCGTGGCGTTTTTCCTGGCTTTTGCCGTCGCCGCTGCGCAGTTGGTAGTGGCCGATGCGCCCGCCGCCGATGAGGGCGAGGTCTTCGCGCGGGCGCACCACGAGTTTGCCGTAAGCGCCGGCTTCGTCCAGGGTTTGTTCGCTGAGGCTGCGCGCAAATCCTTTGGCGCCACTGCGCGCGTTGCCGAGGACGTTGGTGTAGGGCAGGCTGCCAAGGGCGCGGTAGTCGGTTTCGCCGCCCAGCGCCCGCGCCCGGCCTTGTTCGTTTTTGGTTTTGAAGTGGTTGTAGTCGGCGCCGACGACGTATTCGCTGCGCATGCCGCCCCAGCTGAAGGGCTGGCTGTAGCTGGCGTCGAAGGCGAGCGCGTTTTGTTTGATGTTGGTGCCAAGGCCGGTCGGGGTGACTTGTAGCTGGTCGTTCAGGGCGCTACCGGCGAAGGCGTAGTTGGATTTGGCGTCGCGGTCGCTGTAGCGCAGGCCGATTTTGCCGTAGGCGCCGTTGGCGAAGTAGTGTTCAAGGTCGGCGAAGACGTCGTGGCTTTGCATGTCAAAGTGGTTCCAGTCGGCGCCGGTGAAGGTTTTTTGTGGCAACGGCAGCAGTTTGCCGTTTTTCCAGGCGGGCAGGCCGTTATCCGGCGTGATGTGCCGCTGTTGGTAAAGGTAGCCGACGCCTGCGGTGGTGTCGGGGGTGATGTCCCAGTCGAGCGCGGCGTAGGCGGTTTCGTGGTGGTTGTTTTTTTTCGCCGGTTTGGGTGATTTTCCTGTGGTTTCTGCGAGGACGCGGCCGCGTATTGTGCCGTCGGCGTTCAGTTTGCCGGTGATGTCGCCGCCCAGTTTGTATTGTTTTTCTGTGCCGTAACCGGCGCTGGCGGAGGCGTCGAAGTCTTCGCCGGGGCGTTTGCGCACGAGGTTGACGAGGCCGCCCATTTCGCCGCTGCTGTCAAAGAGGCCGCTCGGCCCGCGCATGACTTCGACGCGGTCAAAGGCGGCGAGGTTGGGCAGGGTGCCGTTGATGCTTTGCATTTGCGCGGGCAGGCCATTGACGTTGTATTCGTCGTATTCGTAGCCGCGCGCGTAGATGGAGGAGCGGCCGTCGTCGTTGGATAGGACGCGCAGGCCGGGGGTTTTGCGCGCCAGTTGGTCAAGGGTTTCGACGTTGCGGTCTTTGATTTGCTGGCTGGTGATGATGCTGATGGATTGCGGGATTTCGCGCGGGGTGGCGGGGATTTTGGTGCCTACGGTGGCGGCAAAGGCGCTGTAGTCGCGGTTGGTTTCGGTGGCGTCCGCGCTGTAGCCGCGCTGGGTTTTGATGAAGATGGTTTCGAGGGTTTCGCCGTTATCGGCCGCACAGGCAGCGGTAGCGATAGCGGCGCTGATGGCACAGGCAAGCAGGTTGCGGGTCGTCATGGTGTTCTCCGGTGTAGATGGGAATTTTTCGCATTCTAAGGTTTTCCGGAGGGTAAGGAAATGGCAAGGCGCGCCACCATAAAAAACGCCCTCACGGGGAGGGCGTTGTTCTGCGGGCAAAAGCGATGTTTATTTGAACGGCAGTTTGCCCATCGGCAGTGCGCCTTTGCTCGCGCCGAGCATGCGCAGCATTTTGCTGCTGCGGAATTTTTTCATCTGCGTCTGCATTTCTTTGAATTGTTTGAGCAGGCGGTTCACTTCCGGCACGTCCACACCGGCACCGGCAGCGATACGACGTTTGCGCGAGCCTTTGATGATGTCCGGGTTGTGGCGCTCCTGCATGGTCATGGAGAGGATGATGGCTTCCTGGCGGCGGATTTTTTTCGGCGAGAGGTGCTGGTCTTTCACCGCTTGCGGGATGTTGCCCATGCCGGGGATTTTTTCGAGGATTTTGTCCATGTCGATGAGCTGCATCTGGTGCAGCTGTTCGCGGAAGTCGTCGAGGTCGAAGGTTTTGCCTTTCGCCATTTTGGTGGCGAGTTTGCGCGCTTTTTCTTCGTCCACCTGGTGTTCGAGGTCTTCGATGAGGCCGAGGACGTCGCCCATGCCGAGGATGCGCGAGGCGATGCGGTCGGGGTGGAAGGCTTCGAGCGCTTCGGTTTTTTCGCCGACGCCGAGGAATTTGATCGGTTTGCCGGTGATGTGGCGGATGGAGAGTGCCGCACCACCGCGTGCGTCACCGTCGATTTTCGAGAGGATGACGCCAGTCAGCGGCAGTATGTCGTTAAAGGCTTTGGCGGTATTGGCGGCGTCCTGACCGGTCATGCTGTCCACCACGAAGAGGGTTTCGATCGGGTGCAGCAGGCCGTGCAGGTCGCGGATTTCGTCCATCAGCGCGTCGTCAATGTGCAGGCGGCCGGCGGTATCGACGATGAGGACGTCCATTTGTTGCCGCTTGGCGGTATCCAGCGCGCGTGCGGCGATGTCGGCCGGTTTTTCGCTGGCTTCCGAGGGGATGAAGACGGCGCCGACTTGTTCAGCCAGGGTTTTCAGCTGCTCTATCGCCGCCGGGCGGTACACGTCGGCGGAAACGAGGCCGACTTTTTTCTTGTCGTTAATAAGTTTTTTCGCGAGTTTGGCGCTGGAGGTGGTTTTGCCGGAGCCTTGCAGGCCTGCCATAAGGATAACGGCGGGCGGCTGGGTGGCGAGGTTGAGGGCGCTGTTTTCTTCGCCCATGATGCGCACCAGCTCGCTTTGTACGGTTTTGATGAAGGCCTGGTCGGGCGAGAGTTTCAGGCTGACTTCCTGGCCGATGGCAGCGTTTTTGATGGTCTCGATGACTTCCTTGACCACTGGCAGGGCAACGTCGGCTTCGATCAGCGCCATGCGCACGTCGCGCAGTGCCTGGCTGATGTTGTCTTCGGTGATGCGGGCCTGGCCGCGCAGTTTTTTGAATGTGCCCTGCAAGCGTTCGCTGAGATTGTCAAACATGGTGGGTAGTTCCTTGATTGGTGAAGGTTAAATTTTGTTCGTGTATTATAACGACTTACCTTTTTTGCAGGATTTTTTATGCAGCTTTGGCTGCCTTTGTTTTCTATTGCCGCCTATTTTGCCGCTGCCGCCGGGTTTGTCCGCGTTTATCGTCACCCGCCGCGCCGCGTTAATCCGCTTTGGGTGTTGGGCATTCTGGTTTGCGCCTGTCAGGGTCATGCCCTGTCGCTGCTTGTGTCGATGCAGGGCCGCGATTCGCTCAATCTTTCCATCTTTAATATGGTGTCGGTGAACGCCTGGTTTGTCGCCTGCATTTCCGTGTTCTGGCTGTGGCGGGCGTCAATGGCGCTGGGCGGTGTCATCATTTGCCTCGTCAACGCCGTCGTGGTCGCCCTGCCTTTCCTCTTCGTCAGCGAAAAACCGTTTTCCTCAAATCTCACGCCCGGCATGTGGTGGCATATTCTCACCTCCATCGCCGCCTGGACCTTCATCTCGCTCGCCTTCCTGCACGCCCTGCTTTACGGCTGGCTGTTCCGCCGCTTGAAACGCAAACAGCTGAAAGACATCAGCGTTACCTCACTGGTCAGCCTGGAACGGGTGATGATGCTGCAAGCAGTAACGGGCTTCGTCCTCCTCGCCAGCGCCCTCGTCACTGGCTGGATGTTCGTCGATGACCTCTTCGCGCAGCACCTTGTGCATAAAACCGTGCTGACCATCCTTGCCTGGATTGCCCTCGGCTGGATGCTCTTTTCCTACTACATCCGCGAACAGCGCGGCATGACGCTGGTTATCGAGCTGTGCGCGGTGTTCGTTCTCCTGCTGATGGGCTACGTCCTCAGCAACATCGTCCTGCAATTCATCATTCAACACTAACCACACCAAGGAGCCACCGTGGACAGCATTCCGCTAGGACTGTTAATCCTCCTGCTAATCCTCTGCCTTGCCCTCTCAGCCTTCTTCTCCGCTTCGGAAACCGCGATGATGTCGCTCAACCGCTACAAGCTCAAACACCAGGCGGACGAAGGCAATAAAAGCGCCAAACGCGCCCATCATTTGCTGAAACGCCCCGATCGCCTCATCGGCACCATCCTACTCGGCAACAACTTCGTCAACATCGCCGCTACCTCGCTCGGCACCGTCATCGGCATCCGTCTCTATGGCGACCTCGGCGTTCTCTACGCCACCATCACCCTCACCATTGCCGTCCTCATCTTTTCCGAAGTTGCACCGAAAACCTATGCCGCGCTGCATGCGCCGCGCATCGCCCTGCCGGTCGCCGGCATCCTTGCCGGCTTGGTGAGCCTCTTTTCGCCGATCGTCGCCCTGATTAACCTCATCGTCCGCCTCATCCTGCGCCCGCTCGGCATCAAAACCGACAACGCCGTCGAAGAAGCACTGAGCAACGAAGAACTGAAAAGCATCGTCCAGTCCGGCGGGGACGACGCCGAAAACAGCGAACAGCAGGACATGCTGCTCGGTGTTCTCGAACTCGAAGACGTCTCCGTCAGCGAAGCGATGGTGCCGCGCAACGAACTCGAAGGTGTTGATCTCAACGACGACTGGGACGACATCATGCAGCAAATCACCACCAGTCGGCACGGTCGCCTCGTCGCTTATCGTGACCACCTTGACCAGGTCGAAGGCATGCTGCACATCCGCGACATCGTCCTGCTCATGCGTGACAACACCTTCGACCGCACCGCCCTGCGACAAGCATTGCGCCCCTGCATCTTCGTGCCGGAAAGCACGCCGCTGCGCAAACAACTGCTGCAATTCCGTCGTGCCAAAGCGCGTAGCGGCCTCGTGGTGGACGAATACGGCGACATCCAGGGCCTCATCACCCTGCAAGACATCCTCACCCACATCGTCGGCGACATCGGCAACGAAAACACCCCGGACGAACCGCCGGAAATCGTCGAACAACAAAAAAACCTCTACACCGTCGAAGGCGGCATCCCGCTGCGCCAACTAAACCGTGAACTCGGCTTGAAACTGCCGCTGGACGGGCCGAACACCCTGAGCGGACTCATCATCGAAACCCTCGGCAACTTCCCTGAAGCGGGAACCGAACTCGACTTCCCCGGCTGCCGCGTGCGCGTGCTGGACTTCGCCGACGGCATCGTCGGCAGCGCCGAAATCACCTGCCAGCCGGAAGAAAGCGGAGAAGACGACTGACCCTTTTACCCACACAAGGAGTACCCATGAAAAAACTACCTATCCTGCTTGTGCTCGCCTTTGCCACCGGCGCTCAGGCACAAACCCTGGAAGACGCGGTCGCCGCCTATCAGAAAGGCGAACTCGAAACTGCTGCGCAACAATTTGCCGCACTCGCCGAAGCAGGCGATGCCAAAGCGCAATACAACCTCGCCGTGCTTTACGAAAAAGGCGAAGGTGTCGCGCAAGACAGCGACAAAGCGCTGGCGTGGTACCAAAAAGCAGCCGAAGCGGGCAACGTCAACGCACAATACAACCTCGGCGTGCTGTACAGCGAAGGACGGGGCGTGCCACAAGACTACGTGCAAGCCCGCGCCTGGTATGAAAAAGCCGCCGTGCAGGGGTATGCCGCTGCGCAATACAACCTCGGCATCATGTGCGCCAACGGCTGGGGGGGGCCGAAAGATAACGGACAGGCCCGCGCATGGTATGAACGGGCGGCCGAACAGGGCGATGCCAAGGCACAAACCAACCTCGGCGTGTTATACGCTGACGGGCGGGCCGGAGTGCAGGACTACGCCCTGGCCCGCGCATGGTGGGAAAAAGCTGCCGCGCAGGGAGATGCCAAGGCACAAATTGCCCTGCAAATGCTGGATGATTTGGGGTGACCTCTTTGATTTAAGAAAGGCGGCAAAGCGGCATAAATACTGGGCCCATCAAGCGGGATAAACATTGGACTTATGACAATCCGCAAACCGCAGATACCGTTACACTAGCCGCCCATTCATCCTGAATTTCGTACATGACCCGCACCAACCGTCTGCTCACCCTCTTGCAGCATCTGCGCGACAGCCGTCGTGCCATCACCGCGCAAACCCTCGCAGAAACCCTGGGTATCAGCCTGCGCACCCTCTATCGCGATATTGAAACTCTGCGCGCGCAGGGCGCGGACATCCGGGGCGGTGCAGGCACGGGCTATCTCCTGCACCGCACCGACTTTCTTTTGCCGCCGCTCACCTTTGATGCCGCCGAAACCGAGGCGCTGGTCTTCGGTATGCGCAGCGCCGTCGCCCAGGGCGATGATGATTTGGCTGAGGCGGCTTGGCGCGTCATCAATAAAATCCGCGATGTGCTCAGCGAGGAATGGCGCGACCGTCTCGCTGCGCAAGCGGTGTATCCGCTGGTTGCCAAAGTCCCGTATCGTGCCGATGAAGCCCGCATTCTGCCGCGCGTGCGCCATGCCCTACGCACGGCAAGCCGCCTGCATATCCACTACACCGACGCCAAGGGCGAGAGCACCCGCCGCACTATCTGGCCGCTGGCGTTGGGCTATTTTGAGGACGCGCGCCTGCTCGCGGCCTGGTGCGAATTGCGCGGCGATTTCCGTCATTTCCGCTGCGAGCGCATCACCAGTGCCGATCCCGGCAAACCCTATCCCGTGCCGCACACCGTCCTGCTGCGTCGCTGGCAGGCGCAGGAAAAAATCGACCTCTTCAAACGTTACGGTTTTTGACGCAAAAAACCGCCACGCGGCGAGCCGGGTGGCGGTCGGGGGCAGTTGCTGTATCAGGCGTTGCCCGCTTCTATCTGGGCCAATAATGCCGCGTCCAGCTCCTGCGCACGCAAATGGGCAGGGCGGGCGAGATGGCGGTTCATGTAATCCGTGAACACGGCTTCACCCGGCAGCAACTGCATTCTGTGGATGAGCCAGGCGAGAAAACCGCTGTAGTATACGTCCAGCGCGCTGAAGCGGTTACCGATTAAATATTCCCGTCCGGCGAGGTGTTTTTTCAGGGTGCTGACGATGGTGTCAAAATCGCCATAGCCGATAACGCGGCGCTGCTCGTCGTTGTTGCTAATGCCGCGCCATTTATCGATTGCTGCGTATTCGAGGTGCAAGACGAAGCAGAGCCAGCGGTAATATTCGCCGCGCGCGGCGGTGCCGACGGCGGGTATCAGCGCTTTGTCCGGGTAAAGGTCGGCGAGATGGGTGAGGATGGCGGCGGCTTCGGTGATGACCGTGTCATCGACTTTGAGCGCGGGGACTTTGCCCATCGGGTTGATGGCGAGATAGTCCGCCTGTTTCATCGTCGTGCCAAAAGCAAGGGCGACGATTTCGTAATGCGCGCCGCATTCTTCCAGCATCCAGCGGACATTGTGGCCGCGCGATTGCGGGTGGGTGTAGAAAGTCAGGTGAGGCATAGTTGCTCCGTGGTTGAAAATGGCGCGCATGGTAACGGTGGGGCGTGTCAGTTTCTGGCAGTAGCAGGAGCATTATCCATCCTGCGGCGCTTTTTCCGGATAATCCTTAAAGTGCAGCGTGGCGGGGTAGCTTTGGCAGACGGCTTTATCGGCATGGCTTTCCACCCCGTCGGCCAGGTTGGGATTGTCCTGTTGTTTGACGCTGCACATGATGGGCGTTTCCGTTTCTTCAGCGACGGAGGTGCTGAGGTCGGGGTGACCGGAGATAATCAGGACGTTTTTCATGGTTTTTCCTTGGGTTGGGTAAATGTTTTGTGAAAAAAGTAGAGGGTGTGGCCGGGCGGACAGTCGGCCAGTTCGCCGAAAAGGGTGTATCCCATCTTTTCGTAGAAGCCTCGCGCCTGGAAATCTGCAGTATCCAGCCGTACACCAACCAGCTGACGGTCGCTGGCGAAACATTCGGCAGCAGAAAGCAGCTGCCGGCCAATGCCCCGGTTGCGGTGAGCCGCGTCCACATAAAGCAGGTCCAGGAAATACCATGCAAAGCGGACAAAGCCCACTGCCCCGCCAATGAGCTGTCCGTCGTCAAAGGCGAGGAAATTCCGTGTTTCCGCCGCAGACGGGTTAGCGCGCAACCAGGCACAGCGTTCACGGTTGGTCGCGCGCAGGCGGTTTTGAATCAAGCGGCTGTATTGCGCATCATTGTCGGGTCGGATGACAAACATCATAAGGTTCTGAATGGAAAAGACGCAGTGCAGTATAGACGGGCGGGATTATGATGATTAGTTGGAAACCGGCAGAAACGCTCTTAGCCCAAATCCCACGATCCCATGGTTCATAGCCGCTACGCCCCATTCAACCTCTCCCACCTCATCGCCAGCACGCGCAAAAAGCCCGCCGCGTGCAGGTGCTGATTGACTATCTATTGGGGAAGCCGCTATAAACTGCCGTCCATCTTCTCTCACTTTCAGGAGCCCGCATGAAGCCATCCCAACCTTATCCCACCGCATCCGCCCGCGCCCATTGGCAAAAACTGGCGCAGTCCGTCCCGCTCGTTCATTGTCTGACCAACGATGTCGCTAAAAATTTCACCGCCAATGTGCTGCTGGCGGCGGGGGCGTCGCCGGCAATGATCGAGGCGGAGGAGGAATGCGGCGCGTTCACCGCCGCCGCCGACAGTCTGCTCATCAATATCGGTACCCTGCACAACGGCCGCTTGCCGGGGATGCGCCGTGCCGCGCGCACGGCAGCCAAGAACAGTAAGCCGTGGGTGCTCGATCCGGTCGCAGTCGGCGACCTGCTCACTTTCCGCAGTGATTTTGCCCGCGAATTGCTAGCTTTCCAGCCAACGGTCATCCGGGGCAATGCCGCCGAGATTTTATGGCTGAATGGTCAATCGGCGCGCTTGCGTGGTGCCGACAGCCTTTCGACGGCGGAGGAAGCAGCGGGCGCGGCGCTGGAACTGGCGCAGAAGCAGCAATGCGTCGTACTGGTCAGCGGTGCCCGTGATTACATCACCGACGGTGAGGTGCTGTGGTTCAACGACGGCGGCGATGTGCGCCAGACGCGGGTTACCGCTTGCGGCTGTGCGCTTTCTGCGCTGGTAGCGGCGTTTTGTACCGTTGCCCCGCCACTGGATGCGGCAGCGAGTGCCGCCTGGCTGATGAAGCAGGCGGGGAGTCATGCTGCAAGCGCGGCCGGCATGGGCGCGTTTGCGGTGGCACTGTTGGATGCGCTGAGTTATGACGCCCCGTTTACCCAGGAGGTGCAATCATGAATGCCTGCAATCTGCATCTTTATCTGGTCTTGGACGCCGCCGCCTGCGGCGAGCGGCTGCTTGCCGTCGCCGAAGCCGCCTTGCAGGGTGGCGTCAGCGTGTTGCAGTTGCGCGGCCACAAGACCGCCTGGAGCAAGCGGGTCTGGTACGACACTGCGCTTGCCGTCAAGGCGCGTTGCGCCGCGCATCAGGTGCCGTTCATCATCAATGATCAGGTGGATATTGCCCTCGCCGTCGGTGCGGACGGGGTGCATATCGGGCAAAGCGATCTGCCAGCGGCGGTGGTGCGCCGCCTCATCGGCAACGAGCGGATTTTGGGGCTGTCCACGCACAGCGTCGCCCAGGTGCAGGCGGTGGATAGCGGCATCGTGGACTATATCGGTATGGGGCCGGTGTTCCCGACCCGCTCGAAGGCAGATGCCGATCCGGCTATCGGTCTGGATGGCCTTGCGGCGATGGTCGCCGCCAAACGCCTGCCCGGTGTCGCCATCGGCGGTATCAATACGGACAACGTCGCCGCCGTGCGCGCGGTTAATCCGGACGGCATTGCGGTTATCGGTGCCATCTGCGGTGCGGCCGACGCACTGGCAGCGACGCAGGCGCTGCAATAGGCGGGCAAAATAACCAAAAGTAATATGGCCGCCCAAGATGGCACGGAATCTGCTTTATATGCGGTATTCGCCGTCCCGCTGATGTATGGCGAACGTCCTTTTGTACATCAATTACGAGGCTTTTTATGAAATCGATCCCCGATATGGAAAAACCCGCCGGCGCATCCGAAGCGTTTGACCTGACCTATCACGATGGACGCAAGCGCCGCGTCTATGTGACCGATGCCCAGTTCTACCTGACCAACACCATGATGATTTTCTCGCGCACCGATACCGCCGGTTTCATCACCGACGTCAACATCCCCTTCATCGAGGCGAGTGGCTGGGAAAAAGAAGAACTCATCGGCCAGCCGCACTACATCCTGCGCCACCCGCATATGCCGGCTTCGGCTTTCGAAGACCTGTGGGCCACCGTACAGGCGGGCAAGCAATGGACGGGCTGCGTGAAAAACCTGCGTAAGGACGGCGGTTATTACTGGGTACGTGCGGTGGTCAGCCCGATTGTTGAAAACGACAAAATCATCGGCTACAACTCGGTGCGTCGCCGCATTGATAACGCGACCATCAAGGAACATGAAGCGTTGTATGCACAACTGCGCGCCGCTGAGCTGTAAGGCTTTCGCTGCAATAAAAAACCGCCCCACGGGGCGGTTTTTTTTTTCGACGGTATCAGGCGATGTGCGCGTGGCGCGGGCGTTTCCATTTGTCGAGCTGGCGCGCGGCTTGTTGCAGGCCTTGCGCGGCGGCGCGTTGCCACCATTCTTCCATGATGGCCGGGTTTTCTTTGACGCCGAGGCCTTCGCGGTAGAGGTTGCCGAGCTGGTATTGGGCGCGGGCGTGGCCTTGTTCGGCGGCGAGTTCGTACCAGTAGGCGGCGCGGGCGTAGTCCTGTTCGATGCCCTGGCCGTTTTCGTACATGACGCCGAGGTTGTATTGGGCTGGGGCAAAGTCCTGCGCGGCGGCTTTTTCAAACCAGGTACGCGCTTTGCCGTAGTCCTGTGCCACACCTTGCCTGTCTCGGTATAGAACACCGAGGTTGTATTGCGCTTGAACCAATCCTTGTACGGCTGCTTTTTCGTACCAAGCGGCAGCTTGGGTGTAGTCCTGCGTTACGCCTTTGCCTTCGTCGTAGAGGAGACCGAGGTTGAATTGGGCATCGGCATCACCTTGGACAGCAGCCTTTTCGTACCACACGGCAGCCTGGGTGTAGTCGTGCGTTACGCCTTTGCCTTCGTCGTAGAGAACACCGAGGCTGTTTTGGGCTTCGGCATGACCTTGAGCGGCCGCTTTTTCCCACCAGGCGCGCGCTTTGCCGTAGTCCTGCGTCACACCCTGTCCGTTTTCGTAGAGGAATCCGAGGTTGCTTTGGGCTTGGGCATGACCTTGGGCGGCGGCTTTTTCCCACCACGCATGCGCTTGGGCGTAGTCCTGCGCAATCCCCTGGCCTTCGGCGTAAAGAAAACCGAGGCTGTTTTGGGCATTGGCGTGGCCTTGGGCAGCGGCTTTTTCAAACCAGGCGCGTGCTTGGGCGTAGTCCTGCGTGCCGCCTCGACCTTCGGCGTAAAGGACGCCGAGATTGTTTTGGGCTTGGGCATCGTCTTGGGCAGCAGCTTTTTCGTACCATGCGCGGGCCTGAGTGTAGTCCTGCGCCACACCTTGACCTTCAGAGTAAAGGACACCGAGGTTGTATTGGGCATCGGCATTGCCTTGGACGGCGGCCTTTTCATACCAGGCGCGCGCTTGGGCGTAGTCCTGCGCAACTCCCCGGCCTTCGACGTAGATAAAGCCCAGTTCAAATTGGGCGGTAGCGTCGCCTGCCGCTGCGCGTTGTTGCAGGTCGGCAAGGGCGCTGTCTGCTGCGGCTTGTTCGGCATCGGCACGTTTTTGCCCCTGTCTGAAATCGGCGGTTTGCTTGCTGGTCGCGTCGTCTGCGCTCAGGGCATGGGCGGCGCTTGCGGCGAGGAGGAGGGCAAGGCAGAGGGTTTTGTGCATGGGGTTCTCCTGGGGTGGCTTGGGCGTGGGTTAGTTTTTTTCTGTTTCAGCGACCCACTGCTGCAATTCGCGTTTTTCAGCGTCGCTCAAGCGGTGGGCGGCGGGAGGGCGGCGGCGCGCGCGCCACCACCAGGCGGCAGCGGCGAGCATTGCCGCAAATGGCGCGATCCACAGGGCGAGGGTTTGGCTTTTCAGTGGCGGGTCGTAGGTGACGAAGTCGCCGTAGCGCGCTTGCAGCCAGGCGACGATTTCGCTATCGCTACGGCCTTCCTGGATTTGCCGCGCGATTTGTTCGCGCAGCTGGCGGGCGAGCGGGGCGTTCGATTCGGCGATGTCGCTGTTCTGGCAGGTGGGACAGCGGGTTTTTTTGATGAGCGCCTGGTAGCGCGCGTTGTCGCCCGGCTGGGTGAATTCCGGTGCGTCGCTCAGGGCGGCGTGGAGCGGCAGGGCGCAGGCGAGGAGGAGGGCGGGGAGGAGGCGCTTCATGGTTTTTTGCCGGTTACTTGATCGAGGATTTGCAGCGCGTGTTGTGCGGCTTGTCGCACTTCTTCATCGTTTTTCTGTGCGGCGGCTTTTTCAAACCATTCACGGGCTTTGCTGAAGTCCTGCGGCACACCTTCGCCTTTGGAATAGTGGGCGCCGAGGTTAAATTGCGCCCTGGCTTCACCTTGGATAGCAGCTTTTTCCCACCATTGACGCGCTTTGTTGTAATCCTGCGCTATGCCATCGCCTTGGGCGTAAAGGTTGCCAAGGTTGAATTGGGCGGAGGCTTCTCCCTGCACAGCGGCTTTTTCGTACCATTCACGCGCTTTATCGTAATCCTGCGCGACGCCCCGCCCGTTTTCATAGAGGAGGCCGAGGCTGTATTGGGCAGCGGCGTAATTTTGTTCTGCTGCTTTTTCCCACCATGCTGCGGCTTTGGTGCTGTCTTGCGGCACACCTTGGCCGTTGTCATAGAAGAGACCAAGATTGTATTGGGATTCGGCCTGACCTTGCGCGGCAGCCTTTTCGTACCACTCGCGCGCTTGGTCGTAGTCTTGCGCTACACCTGTGCCGTTATCGTAGAGGACGCCAAGGGTGTGCTGGGCTTCGGAGAAGCCCTGGGCGGCGGCTTTTTCAAACCACTCACGCGCTTTGCCGTAATCCTGCGGTGTACCTTTGCCGTCAGCATAGAGAGTGCCAAGGTTATATTTGGCGAAACCATTCCCCTGGGCAGCGGCTTTTTCGTACCACTCACGCGCTTTTTCGTAATTCTGCGGTATGCCGCGCCCTTTTTCGTAGAAAACGCCAAGGTTGAATTGGGCTTCAGAAAGGCCTTGTATGGCGGCTTTTTCAAACCATTCACGCGCTTTATTAATGTCTTGCGGTGTGCCTTTGCCCTCGTAGTACAGAAGGCCGAGGTTAAATTGCGCTGCGGCGTTGTTCTGTGCCGCTGATTTTTCCAGCCACTCACGCGCCTTGGCGTCATTCCGTGGCATAGCTTTTCCTTCGCTGTAAGCAGTTCCAAGATCGAATTGTGCTTCGGCATCGCCCGCCTCGGCGAGGGTCAGCCATTTTTCCAACGCAGTGGCGTAGTCCTGTTGTTGGTAAGCCTGTTGGGCGGCAGTCAGCAGGGTTGCTTTGTCGCTGTCGCTCAGGGTATGGGTAGCACCTGAGGCGGGTCTTTTTTTGCTGTCGTTCAGGGCGTAAACAGCACCGGCGACGAGAAAGACGAGGAGAAGGAGAACAAGGATTTTCATGGCTACTTCCCGGTCTTTCGGTCGAGGTTTTGCAAGGCTTTTTGTGCGGCCTGTTGGGTTTCTTTGTCGCGGGTTTGTGCGGCGGCTTTTTCGAACCAGGCGCGTGCTTTGGCGCTGTTCTGCGGTACGCCCCGGCCTTTGTTGTAGAAGATACCGAGGTTGTATTGGGATTCGGGGTGGCTCTGTGCGGCGGCTTTTTCCCACCAGGCAGCGGCTTGGGCGTCGTCCGGCGTGACACCTATGCCGCTTTCGTAGATGAGGCCGAGGCGGTATTGGGCTTCGGGTGAGCCTTGCGCGGCGGCTTTTTCCAGCCACGCACGCGCTTTGGCGTGGTCTTGCGCGCCGCCTTCGCCGCGCTGATAGAGGACGCCGAGCATGTATTGGGCAGTGGTGTTGTTTTGGGCGGCAGCTTTTTCCAGCCATGCGCGCGCTTGGGTGCTGTCCTGCGCGGTGCCGTCGCCTTGGTAGTGGAGAAGGCCCAGGGTGAGTTGGGCTTCGGCATCGCCAGCTTCCGCGAGGGTTTGCCAGTGGGCAAAGGCGGTGGCGTCATCCCCCTGTTTGCCGGCGGTGATGGCGGCCTGGCGCAGGGTTTGGCTTTCTTCCGCCGTCAGGGCATGGGCGGCAGTTGCAGCGAGGAGGAGGGCGAGGCAGAGGGTTTTATACACGGGGGTTCTCCTGGTGTGGTTTAGTCGAGCAGCGGCTGGAAATGGGTTGCCCAGTCTTGCGGGGTGAGCGGGCCGGCGTGGCGGTAGCGGATGGTGCCGTCGCGGCCGATGAGGTAGGTTTCCGGTGCGCCATAGACGCCAAGGTCGGTGATGAGGGTGCCGTCCGGGTCGCGCAGGTTCAGGCGGTAGGGGTTGCCGCTTGTTGTCAGCATGGCGGTGGCGTCGGCGATTTCGTTTTTGTTATCCGCCGGCCAGTTGACGCCGATGATGGGGATTTGCGCGGAGCGTTCGATGAGGTAGGGGTGTTCAACGCGGCAGGCGGGGCACCAGCTGCCCCAGATGTTGATGAGGTAGGGCGTGTCCTGCGGCAGGTCGGCATTGGTGTAGCGGCGGCTGTCATCAAGAGCGGGCAGGTCGAAGGTGGGTAATGGTTTGCCGGTGGTGACGGAGGGCAGTTCTTGCGGGTTGTGGCCGAGGCCGCTCGCAAAGAGGGCGATCAGGGCGGCGAAGGCGACAAGGAGGAGGATGGCGATGTGGGGTTTTTTCATGAGCGGGTGGATGGGTGTGAATGCGCGGGTATTTTACGCTGTGCCCCAGGGCCATCGCCTGCCCTTTTCCGGGGCTGCGGGCGCCAGGCGGCGTGGTTACGGGGTTTGGAGAGATGTTGTCTGCAACGTCTCAGAATCGAAAAAACGCGTCGTTTCTCTGTTTGGCGGTCGCGCTTGCTCGATATGCAAAAAAGCAGGCTGCGCCTGCTCGGTGGGCTGAAGCCTGTCCTACGCCCGTCAAGCGGCGTACATGCGGGGGCTGCCGTTTTCTCAGGCGCTATCCGCCTGCGCCCGTCTGCCGCTCATCGCCAGCACGGCGCCGAGCGCCATGAGCAGGCCGCCGATCCAGATCCAGCTGATGTAGGGTTTGTACTGGATGCGGATGGCCCAGGTGTCGGCATTGATGGCTTCGCCCAGGGCGACGTAGAGGTCGTGCGTTGCCGTCACGCGGCGCGCGCTTTCGGTCATCGGCATGGCGCTCATGTGGTATTGCCGTTTGCTGGGGGTGAGGACGGTGAGCGGTGTGCCGTCGTTTTTTTGCACAAGGATTTTGCCGACGGTTGCGCTGTAGTTTGGGCCTTTTTCGGTGGTGAGCGTCATGAGGGTGAGGCGGTAGTCGGCGATGTTCACGCTCGCTCCTTCTTTGATGCTGTGGTCTTCTTCGATGCTGTACTGGTTGGCGGCGGTGATGGCGAGTGCCAGCACGATGTAGCCGAGGTGGGCGAGTTGCATGCCGTGGTAGGGGCGGCTGGCGGGGATGCGGTGGCGCAGGCGGTCAAGGTAGTCGAGCGGGATGGCGCTGGCGGCAAAGGTGGCGCAGGCGACGGCGATGATGGTGCGCCATTGCCAGGCATCTGCCACATGGCAGATGGCGAGGGTGGCGAGGGCGGCGGCGGTCGTCATGATGGCAAGGCGCGGGAGGAGACGGCGGGCACGGTCGCGTTGCCAGCGCAGGAGCGGGCCGACGGCAAGGAGGATGAGGCTGGCGAGTGCCAGCGGCACGATGAGGCGGTTGTAGTAGGGCGCGCCGACGGAGATTTTGCCGAGGTTGAGGCTGTCGGCGGCGAGCGGGTAGAGGGTGCCGG
>ERZ773077.1318-NODE-1318-length-17232-cov-6.937183_pt1 | contig 17232 bp, 10 predicted proteins | sample MGYA00580612_ERZ773077 | MGnify/ENA primary metagenome ERZ773077 (study PRJEB29015, sample SAMEA2737971) | human oral metagenome | biome: human oral; feature: human-associated habitat; material: dental | place: China | collected 2021 ...
ATGGAGCAACTTAATGCGGTAGCTATAACTACGACAAAAAGCTCAGCTATTGAGTGGGCCTCTTCTGGTCGCACGGTTTCCTTAGTGCCAATGGACGCTAAAGAACTAGTGAACCATCGTAAAATGGCCCGCATCAAATTGCCTGAATTCTCAGGGGATTTCAAAAAAGCCTTTATCACACTTAAAGGACATGCGCTTTCCCCTGTAGCGCAGCAATTTATTGACTTTTACAAAGCCTATGTATAATCATAATTGTATATACTATTACCATAATATGACATTAACAGTTTATACGATTGGAGTCTATTTGATTATAGACGCCAATACAATACATAAGAAAAGACCTAGTACAATATGTACTAGGTCTTTTTGTACCATATCTTACATTACGGCAAAGCTTATGGTTGCTTAAGTTTACCGTAGATATAATTGTGTTAAGCTTGATGAACAGCACCTACGATATCAGTGATGCTATTAAGATTATATTGTTCTACATATTCGCTCATTTCACGGGCAATACGTGAAATCGCTGTTGGATCTACCATCGTAGCCGTACCAACTTGAACGGCTTGCGCCCCTGCCATCATAAATTCGATAGCATCTGTGCCAGTCATGATACCACCAAGGCCAATAATAGGAATAGTTACCCCTTTATAAACTTGGTGAACCATGCGAAGAGCCACGGGCTTTACGGTTGGACCAGATAATCCACCATAAATATTCCCCAATACAGGTTTACGACGGTGAATATCTATAGCCATGCCCAACAAGGTATTGATAAGACTTACCCCATTGCCACCACCGGCCTCAACAGCCTTTGCGATTTCCACAATGTCTGTTACATTTGGTGAAAGTTTTACAATAACGGGCTTATCTGTTACTTTACAAACCGCTTTTGTTACCTGTTCTACTACCTTTGGATCTATACCAAAAGCCATGCCTTCACAGGCAACATTTGGGCAAGATACATTAACTTCAAGGCCTGCAATACCATCTACAGATAGTGTTTCTGCCATCCACGCAAATTCCTCTACCGTACCAGCAGACATATTCGCTAGCAATGGTACATCATATTTCTTAAGATCCGGTAGAATTTCTCTAACAAAATGTTCAGCTCCAGGATTTTCAAGGCCAATGCAGTTCAATACGCCAGATGGTGTTTCTGCAATGCGAGTGCCAGGATTACCATGACGACCTTTAGGTGTTAATCCTTTTACAGAAATAGCACCTACTTCATTACTAAGGTCTAAATAACCAGCATACTCAGGGCCATTACCAAAGGTACCAGATGCAGCGATGATAGGATTTTTCATCTTAATCCCGCAGTAATCGATGGCGAGCTTTGGATTAGGCGTAACGGTGTTATTTAAATCGCGTTCACTCATTAAAAGAACACCTCCTCAGCTGGGAATACAGGACCATCTTTACAAACTTTATAACGTTTGCCACCGGCACCATCACAAGCGCAACCTAAGCAGCCGCCCGTACCACATCCCATGCGCTCTTCTAAAGATACTTGGCATGGCACATCCAGTTCTTTAGCCACTTGTGCTACGCCTTTCATCATAGGCATAGGGCCACAAGTCATAACAGAAGTAAACGAATTAGCATTAATTAGGTCAGGCATAATTGCTGTAGGGAAGCCTTTTGTACCTACGCTACCATCATCAGTAGTGATGTGGACTTGAACAGGCGTATCTTTAAATAAATCAGCCCAGAAGGTTTCAGTTTCATTTCTAAAACCAAGAATAACTTGTGCTTCTTCACCTTTCTGCAAATGGGATGCGATACATAGCATCGGTGCAATACCAACGCCACCGCCAACGAGAAGCATATTATTAGATGTTACAAACGGTTCGCCCAAAGGTCCTAAACAATCTAATGTATCACCAGGCACGAGACGTGTCATAATTTCAGTCCCCTTGCCTACGACGCGATACAAAAGGGTAATCGTACCCTTTCGGGCATTAAATCCAGCATAGCTAATAGGGCGACGCAATAATGGCGCCGTAGAGTCCGCTACGCGAACATTACAAAACTGTCCTACCTTTGCTTCTGCTGCCTGTTTTGGTGCGTGAATATCCATAATCCACACATCAGAGCCTATTTGCTCATTGCGAACGACTTCGCCCTGTTCTACATAGCCACTCATGGTTTTACTCCAATTCAAAATCTTGTAATGCTTCTACAGTGTAGTTCGCATCATCTTTACGATTCGCCACAACACGCAATACTTCCCGTGCTGTATCGAGACTTGTTAAGCATGGTGTACCCATTTCTACAGCAAGACGACGCAATTGGAAGCCTTCGCGTTCAGGTCGTTTACCTGCAGTCAATGTATTAAGTACAAGATCGACTTTGTCTTGACGAATGTGGTCAGCACAGTTATCATCGCCTTCAGAGATTTTGTTAACTACCTTGCAGTCAACGCCATGTTCTTTGAAGTATTTACCAGTACCACCAGTTGCTTCAATGTGATAGCCCAATTCAATAAAGCCCTTTGCTAATTGACTAGCTTCCTCTTTATCGCGGTCTGCAACAGTCATAAGGATTGTACCATCCTCTGGGATACGCATGTTGGCACCATTGATAGCTTTGAATAAAGCTTCAGAATATGTGCGACCAATCCCCATAACCTCACCAGTAGACTTCATTTCAGGTCCAAGAGCGATTTCTACAAGGCCCATTTTAGAGAAGGAGAATACAGGTGCTTTTACAGCTACATATGGTTTATTAGGTACAAGACCAAGTGGTAAGCCTAAGTCTTTTAAGCTTTCACCAAGGGCAATGCGTGTTGCACATTCTACCATATTGATACCTGTAACCTTAGAAATGAATGGTACAGTACGGCTAGAACGAGGGTTAACTTCGATTACGTTAAGTTCACCATCAGCCACGATATATTGAATATTAAGTACACCTTTAACATTAAGGCCTACTGCAATACGACGTGTATAATCAACGATTTGATCAATCAATTCTTGACTCAAATGTTGAGCTGGATAAACGGCCATGGAGTCACCAGAGTGAACACCGGCGCGTTCGATTTGTTCCATAATACCAGGGATACATACATCGGTACCATCGGAAATAGCGTCAACCTCTACCTCCATACCAACCATATAACGGTCGATAAGAACAGGATGCTCCTTAGATGCTACTACGGCTTCCTTCATGTATACATCAAGCTCTTTATCGTTGTATACGATTTCCATCGCACGACCGCCCAATACATAAGAAGGGCGAACGATTAATGGGTATTTCAACTTTTTAGCTGCTTCTTGTGCTTCTTCATCAGAGGTTACCAGAGCACCTACTGGGCGAGGAATACCAAGTTTCGCCAACAATTCATCAAAGCGTTCACGGTCTTCCGCCATATCGATGCTATCTACGGATGTACCGAGGATTTTGACGCCACGTTCTGCCAATGGGCCTGCCAAATTGATAGCCGTTTGACCACCAAATTGAGCAATGACGCCCGCTGGCTGTTCTTTATTGATGATTTCCATAACATCGTCCACAGTCAATGGCTCAAAGTATAAAGAGTCAGAAATATCAAAGTCTGTAGACACTGTTTCTGGGTTGTTATTAATCATAATAGATTGGTAACCCGCTTTACGAAGGGCCCAAGAGGAATGTACGGAACAGTAATCGAACTCTACGCCTTGACCGATACGAATCGGACCGGAACCAAGTACCACTACGGATTTTTCGCCTAGTGGTTTAACTTCGTCTTCTTGTGCATACGCACTGTAATAATAAGGTGTTTTAGATTCAAATTCAGCTGCGCAAGTATCTACGTATTTATATGTTGGAAGAATATTCCATTCTTTACGTTTTGCACGAACATCTTCTACAGTTGTATTAGCATAACGAGCGATAACAGAATCAGTGAAGGAATAACGTTTTGCTTTGCGCAATACATCCTCTGTTAAACCTTGCTCAGCCAATGCTTTTTCCACAGTAACAATGTTTTTGATTTTTTCAATAAAGAATGTATCAATTTTTGTAATATAGTGGATTTTTTCTACACTAATTCCCTTGCGAAGTGCTTCTGCTACAACATAGATACGTTCATCATCTACTAAATGTAAACGTTCAATCAATTGTTCCATAGACTCATGAGCGATTTTCTTAAGCTCAATATGGTCTAAACCAATTTCCAAGGAACGAATTGCTTTAAGTAAGGAGCCTTCCAAAGAACGGTCGATGGCCATAACTTCGCCAGTGGCTTTCATTTGTGTGCCCAAGGTACGATCTGCCAAGTTGAATTTTTCAAAAGGCCAGCGTGGAAACTTAGTTACTACATAGTCAAGAGTCGGCTCAAAGCATGCTTTAGTTTCACCGGTTACAGCATTTGTAATTTGATCCAATGTCATGCCCACTGCAATTTTTGCTGCTACCTTCGCAATTGGATACCCAGTTGCTTTAGATGCCAATGCAGAGGAACGAGATACGCGAGGGTTTACTTCGATAACAATATATTCGTTGCTATTTGGATTCAAAGCGTATTGTACGTTACAACCGCCTTCGATTTTTAAATAACGGATAATCTCTACAGATGCGGTACGCAGCATTTGGTATTGAATATCGTTCAAGGTTTGGCTTGGTGCCACAACGATAGAATCCCCAGTATGCACACCAACAGGGTCAATATTTTCCATATTACATACGATGATGCAGTTATCTGCACTATCGCGCATTACTTCGTATTCAATCTCTTTCCAGCCTGCAACGGAACGTTCTGCTAGAATTTGGTGAATTGGTGAAAGTTTCAAACCACGACGTGTGATTTCATACATTTCATCTTCATTATGGGCAATACCTCCACCAGTACCGCCTAATGTGTATGCAGGACGGATGATAATAGGATACCCAATACGATTAGCAAAGGCTACTGCTTCTTCAAGATCGTTAAAGATATCGGATTCAGGAACCGGTTGGTTGATTTCCTTCATCGCTTCTTTGAAGAGTTCACGGTCTTCGGCTTGTTTAATGGCTTCAAGAGTTGTACCAAGAAGTTTTACACCATATTCTTCTAATACGCCAGCTTCAGACAATTGTACCGCCATATTAAGACCTACTTGACCACCTAATGTAGCCAACAAGCCCCAAGGGCGTTCTTTTTTTATAACTTCTGTTACGAATTCAAGACTAATCGGTTCTACATATACGCGGTCTGCAATATCTGTATCAGTCATAATAGTAGCAGGGTTGGAGTTAACTAATACTACTTTATAACCCTCTTCTCGAAGGGAACGGCATGCTTGTGTACCAGCATAATCAAACTCTGCAGCTTGACCGATAATAATTGGACCAGAACCAATTACAAGTACTTTTTTTGCTTCTGAGGTCATATTATTTTCCCTTTCTCATTAAGTCTTCAAATTCGTCAAATAAATATAGGTTATCAGTAGGTCCTGGGGATGCTTCTGGATGGTATTGTACGGAGAAGATTGGCAATTCTTTATGACGCATACCTTCTACGGTACCATCATTTACACTACGATGTGTAATTTCTACGAAATCTGGCAAAGAAGTATCATCTACAGCATAACCATGGTTTTGAGATGTAATATATACCCGACCAGTACGTAAATCTTGTACAGGATGGTTAGAACCACGGTGACCAAATTTCAATTTGAATGTGGTGCCACCATAAGCTTGTGCCAATACTTGATGCCCCATACAGATGCCAAAGATTGGTTTCTTACCAAACATTTTCTTTACTTCTTCTACTGCATAGCCAAGATCTTGAGGGTCTCCAGGGCCATTAGATAAAAAAATACCATCTGGATTTGCTGCCAACACATCTTCAGCCTTAGCATCTGCAGGAAATACAGTAAGACGACAGCCTGCAGCTTCTAGAGAGCGAAGGATATTTTCCTTTACACCATAATCCATTACCGCTACGTGGAATTCAGCATTTTTATCGCCACGCATACCTTGCCATTTTGTAGTTACACGCATAACTTGATCTGTTGGCAAGTCTTGTTTAAACAATTTTTGAATATCCTCCATAGGGTAATCAGAGCGTACGAGTACGCCCTTCATTACACCATGGTTACGAAGAACACGTGTAATCGCACGTGTATCTACATCATAAAGGCAAGGGATGCCGTGCAAACGAAGATACTCACTAAATAACCCCTCATTTTGCCAGTTAGATGGGAAGTCACACAGTTCACCTACAATAAAACCTTTACAATATGGTTTAGGACCTTGAGTGATAGAATTTAAAGTACCATAATTACCAATTAAAGGATAGGTTAATGTAATAATTTGATCCGCATAGGATGGGTCAGTCAAGATTTCTTGATACCCGGTCATACCTGTGTTAAATACAACTTCGCCTACCGTTGGGGCGCCACCTAATAAGGAACCTTCAAACACGGAACCATCTTCAAGAACTAACTTGCCTTTCATTATAAGACTACGCCCTCCTTCATAACAATTTTGCCATCAACTACTGTGAGTTTAGCTTTACCTGTAACAGTCATACCATCAAATGGGCTAACTTTACCTTTTGTATAAAATTTATTTCTATCTACTGTCCACTTTTCAGTTGTAGAGAATACAGTAATATCCGCTGGCTTACCAACTTCAAGAACACCTGCATCAAGGTGCATCAACTCAGCTGGTCGAGTACTCATATAGTACACAACTTGATCAATGCTAAGTTTATCAGGACCATATGCATTTGTAATAACCGCTGCCAAAGATGTTTCGAGGCCACTGAAACCATTTGGTGCACAGCAGAATTCATGGTCTTTTTCTTCGTATGCATGTGGTGCATGGTCTGTAATAATCGCATCGATTGTGCCATCTTTCAAGCCTTCTAATAATGCTTGGCGATGATCTTCTGAGCGAATTGGAGGAGCCATTTTAAATGCTGGATTATATTCGCGTAGGTATTCATCTGTGAAAGACAAATGTTGGCTTGTAACTTCACAGGTTACATTAAGACCTTTAGCCTTCGCACGGCGCACCATATCTACAGTATTTTTACTACTTACGTGAGCAATATGGATATGACCACCTGTCATTTCAGATAACAAGATATCACGAGCAACAGCCAAATCTTCAGCTACTGCAGGACGACCAATAACACCTAATTCATAAGAAACAATACCTTCATGCATATGGCCATTTTTAGTCAATGTAATATCTTCTGCATGGTCGATAACCATCTTATTAAACATGGACGAGTATTCTAAAGCACGACGCATAAATGCAGCATTTTCTACATAGTGGCCATCATCGGAGAAAGCTACTACACCAGCTTCTGCCATATCCCCCATTTCAGCAAGTTCCTTACCTTCAAGACCTTTTGATACAGCACCAATAAATTCTACCTTAACAACACCAGTAAGTTCGGCTTGCTTTTGCAACCCTCTTACGAGCGCAGCATTATCTACCACAGGATTTGTATTAGCCATAGTTACAACACGTGTGAAACCACCTGCAGCAGCGGCTTGTGTACCGGAGTGGAAATCTTCTTTCGCTTCTTGACCTGGCTCACGCAAATGTGTGTGAATATCGATAAGGCCTGGTGCTACAATAAGACCTGTTGCATCATATATCTCAGCACCTTCAGCATTTAAGTTTTGACCGATGGCTGCAATTTTACCATCTTTTACGAGAATGTCTGCTACTTCGTTTTGTTTTTTCGCCGGATTTACTACCGTACCATTTTTAATAAGCAAGCTCACTACCGTCACCTCCGATAATAGTTAAGTACAATACAGCCATACGTATAGCTACGCCATTACGCACTTGTTCTTGAATTACTGATTGATCAGAATACGCCACATCTGGTGCGATTTCTAGACCACGGTTCATTGGGCCTGGATGCATGACCATTACATCGTCTTTAGCTAATTTCAATACATCGTTATTAATACCAAAGATACGTGCATATTCTCTGTTTGTAGGATATAGTGCAGAGTGAATGCGTTCTAATTGAATGCGAAGTACGTTTACCACATCTGCATCAACAACGGCTTCACGAATATCGTGGTGTACGGTAACACCTAATTTTTCAAGTTCTGGATATACCATTGTACGAGGACCAGCTAAATGTACATCAGCCCCCATTTTTGTAAGTCCATAAATATTGGAGCGTGCTACGCGACTATGCATTATATCGCCAAGGATAACCACCTTTAATCCTTCAATAGATTCCTTTTTCTCTAAGATAGAATACATGTCTAGTAATGCTTGTGTTGGATGCTCATGAGCGCCATCACCTGCGTTAATGATAATCGGATCTACGGCTTTCGTAGCGTATAAAGGTGCACCTTCTGCGCTGTGCCGCATTACGATAGCATCTGTACCCATGTAGGACATAGTTAATAATGTATCGCGGAAGCTTTCACCTTTACCCATGGAAGATCCACTAGGAGAAAGATTGATTACGTCAGCCCCTAAGTATTTGCCGGCTAACTCAAAGGAACTACGGGTACGAGTACTTGGTTCCATAAAAAGGTTGATAATGGATTTCCCCTTTAATAGTGGAACCTTCTTGTCATCAGAAAGAACGATTTTCTTCATTTTCTTTGCCACATCTAAAATCAATTTGATTTCTTCAGGTGACACATTTTGCAAACCCAATAAATCTTTGCCTTTTAGGCTAACTTGTCCCATGATTTCCTCCTAACTCACGTAACAAAAAAGACCTTTTGCCCAGGGCAAAAGGTCAAATAGTTTGCACAAAGAAGCCCCTATGGGCACTTCAACTATATTCCTTTCTCAGCCTCTCTGGACTAAATTAAAAGGTATTGTATTATGCAATGGTCTCTCGTACCATATATGCATTTCTTTATTTATTGTACTGAATCCACCTTTGAAAGTCAATGTAAAACACAAAATTCATATGGATTTTAAAAAGAGGACAAGCATATAAAATTGCTTGTCCTCTCTATATTTAAACAGCTATTAATCCACTTCTATATCTTAAACTTTAATCTAAAATTTCTTTTTAGAAATTAAGGGTCTTAACCTAATGGATATAATCTTGGTGGGTTTTCTTCATCATTTTGCTGTTCATTTTGTGGAGTATATGGCATTTGATCTTGTTGCGGCTCATTCGCTACAGGATCTATCTGCACATATTGCTGATTTGGCGACAATTGAGGTTGACGTTGCTCACGACGACGTGTATTTTGAGATGCAGTCGGTCTAGGTTTTGTCAACTCATCAATGGATACAGCATTTGGAATAGTTACATTTGATGTATCCCCATGAATATCATCAAGTTCACTGAAGGAAGGAGTCCTCTTAGATGCTTGAGCAGCCTTACGTTCGGCTTCAAGTTGTTGACGTGCAAGTTCTGCACGACGACGAGCACTCTCTTGTTGATCTCGGACACGTTGAATAGCTTCAGCACGCTCTTTTGCTTTACGCTCGATTTCAGCTTGAGCCAACGCTTGTTGACGAGCAGCTTCAGCTTTACGCTCTGCTTCTAGTTGCGCTTTATATCGTTCCTCAGCAATACGTCGTGCCTCTGCGGCTTGACGTTCTGCTTCAGCTCGTTCTGCAGCAAGTCGCTCTTGCTCTGCCTTACGAGCTTCCGCCACTATACGAGCCGCCTCTGCTTTACGAGCCTCTTCGGCACGTCTTGCTTCTTCTATGCGGCGAGCTTCTTCGGCTCTACGCGCTTCTTCAGCACGTTTAGCCTCTGCAACAATTCGAGCTTCTTCTGCACGGCGCGCAGCTTCAAGACGTTCCTGTTCAGCTCTACGTTGTGCCTCAAGTCTAGCTGCTTCTGCTTTCCGAGCTTCTTCTGCTCTACGTGCTTCTGCTTCTAAACGAGCTTGTTCAGCTTTACGCGCCGCTTCAATTCTCGCAGCTTCAGCTTTGCGTGCTTCCTCTGCTCGTTTTGCTTCTGCTGCTACACGAGCGGCCTCAGCTTTACGTTCCGCTTCAATTCGAGCTTCTTCTGCTCTACGCGCTTCCTCCGCACGACGAGCCTCTTCTGCTTTTCTTGCTGCTTCCATTTGTTGTGCTTCCAAAGCAGCCTTAGCCTCTGCCGCTCTACGAGCATCTTCTTGACGCTTCGCTTCAAGAGCGGCTTGCTCGGCAGCACGTTGTGCTTCTAAAGCAGCTTTCGCTTCTGCTGCTTTACGAGCTTCTTCGGCACGTCTTGCTTCCAATGCTTCCTGCTCAGCTTTACGTTGTGCTTCTAAACGAACTCTAGCCTCAGCAGCCAAGCGTTCCTCTTCGGCCTTTTTGGCTTCTAAAGCAGCTTTTTCTGCTGCTCTTTGCGCTTCAAACCGCGCCTTAGCTTCGGCCGCTTTTCTTTCTTCCTCCGCTTTGCGTGCGGCCTCAATACGAGCAGCTTCAATTCTACGTTCTTCTTCAAGACGTTTTGCTTCCGCTGCTAGTCGAGCTTCTTCTGCTTTACGAGCCGCCTCTAGTCGATCCGCTTCCGCTTTTCTCGCTGCCTCGATACGTGCCATTTCAGCTTTACGAGCCGCTTCCGCCTTGCGAGCTTCCTCTGCTTTACGCTCTGCTTCGGCTTTTTCAGCCATCTTGCGCTCAATTTCAGCATGCTTGGCCTCTGCAGCCTTTCGCAACATTTCGGCTTTTTCTGCAGCTAGTCGAGCCTCTTCAGCTTTTTTACGAGCTAATGCTTCTTTCTCATCTTTTGCCTTTTTAAGTTGTGCTTCTTTTTTTACATCTGCTACAGCTTTATCGCTTAACTTTTTAGTTTCTTCATGAGCAATTATTTCTGCCCGTTTAGCTGGACTTTCAACAGTAGATTTTTTAGTATCTACGGACCCTTTATCTCCATCTTTACCACCTACAGGTCCTACAGGTATTTGTGTTCCCCCTTGAGTTGGGTTCCCTAAAATATCTTTAACATCTTTTGGTACATTAACAGCAATAGTTTGATGTTTTTGTGGATTTGCAAGAGATTCAGGAATCAACAAGAAACGAATTGGCAAATTCGATGCACCAGCTGGCATAAAGTTTAACGTTAATAAATCGCCCGCATTATAGTTCCCTAAAAGACGGCTATCTAATATAGTACCTTCCCCTAATGCGGAAATACCATCTGCACCACCAATGTGATAAGTCCGTGTATCTGTCTGTCCCCTTCTAGCACCTTGTTGATGTAATGTTTTTATCGTAAAGGAACCAGAATAAGGTCCCCCAAGAGGGTTAAAATACAGTCTAAACGGTTCATTACCTTTAGTAGGAATTTTTAGCGTATATGATACGCCATAGTTACCACGATCTCGAACAAATGCTTTATTTTGCATTTCGTCTACACCATTAATAAACGTATCTTCTCGGTCATTACCAATTTCTACAAAGGCACCACCTAAAGCGGTGTCGAATGGTGTAGCAACCTCCATATTACGTTTAGCACCAGTATAGGTACCGCGCAATTGTATTTCATCTATGGGAAGATTTTTCACCCAATGTGACGCATCTACGGGGTCCATCCCCATAGGTAGCATCATAACACGCGCAAATATAGGCCCTTCTGTTTTAATATCTACGATACCCGTAAATAGTGCATCTCGATTTACCGGTGTATTTTCTAAGTCACTAAAGATTAATTGGCGCCCTTGTGGTGGGATGCTAAGAGAATATAATGGTCTTGCATCTGGGCTTTCATTAAGAGGCTGCTCCAAATCCTTCCGAGACAAATCACGACCTGCTGCAAAATAGTCAGGTGTAGCTACAGATTTTAATTGTCTCATGACATGTACTGAAGTTGGATAAGTCGTTTGGTTTTCTAAGACGATAGCAATCTTGTGAGGTAGATCCATTTCATTTACATGATAGAAATAGATACGCCCATTGCCATTAATTGTACCTGCACTTAACGTACCTCCTACAGGTCCTACATATTCAGGACTATCCGATAGGAGCAATGTATCCGTTTGAGACACCAACGATGGTGGTAACGGAGAAAACTGAAAATATCCAATTGATTGTAAATCTATATCACGAGCTTCTACATGGCCTGTAAGGGCAGCCATGGCAGCCATAGCCGCAGCTACACAATATCTTGATTTATAGGAAAACATATATTATTACCTCTATATTTCTTCGAGCCCCAACGGGTCATACGTAAGTGCTAATGCTTCAATCTTCTTTAGTCGATGGCCAATTCCAGATTTAGATAGTTCCCCCTCCATCAACTCTTCAAGCTCTTTTAAACTCGCTTCAGGATTCTCCCACCGAAGTCTTGCAACGACGCGCAACTTTTCAGGTAATTCTTCAATACCGATTTCTCTATCAATAATACGGATTGCTTTTACCTGACGAACTGCTGCATCCACAACCTTCTGTAAATTTGCCGTCTCACAGTTGACTTGACGATTAATTTGATTCCGTACGGTTTTCATAATCCGCACGTTTTCAAATTCCATAAGCGCCGATTGAGCACCCATGATTTGCAAACAATTTGTTACTGCATCCCCTTCTTTAAGATATACTACATACTCTTCTTTCCGCTCCGTTAAGCCTGCATGAATGTGAAAAAGCCGTAATACATGGATAATTTCCCTCGCAAAAATCTCGTTTCCCGTCATAAACTCAAGATGGTAATCACTTTGTGGCTTATTAACAGAGCCTCCCCCTAAAAAAGCTCCCCTTAAAAAGGCACGTCGTGCTTCCATTGATTTGAGCCAACTGCGAGGAATTTGTTCGGTTACAGGCCATAAAGCGAGATCCTCTAAAGCCTGTCTCCCCTCTATAGAAGGTTCCACAGAGAGCGTATACATATTTTTTTTACGCAGGTTTAAACCTTGTCGTACTAATACATTTGTAGGTAATTCGTATTGCTTTTTCAAAATACCAAGCAACCGACGAGCTACTGCATTATTAGCCGTAGCCAAACGAATGCCAACGGCACCTTTCATCCCCAAAATGATAGATCCGCTCATACGCAATAAGCAAGACGCTTCAATTTTCATGGCCACATCCGCATCACTAGAGGCTTCATATTGGCATAATTCATTTTTTACATCTTCTGCAAATGACATGGACATCCCTTCTCATTAATGATCATCTCGTTGAAGATAATATTCTAAGATATGCGGTTCAGTGTTAGATTGCATAGCATGAATGATATCCATAATAACTTTTCCTAACCGTTCAGGATCGTGAACAGCTGGTTTTTGAGGGTTAATTAAGGTAGCTCGTATAGTGCGGATTCCTTTGTCTTGTAACTTTTTAGTATCTAATACCAATGGTTCAGATCCTACAGCACTATATTGTTCAACCATTTGAATTGGCAACGGCCCATCATTGGCAAGAACAGTATCTATAATTCCTTCTCCGCCATGAGCAATTAAAGCCTCTACATGGTCATTTAATGTGTAGCCTGTGGTTTCACCCGGTTGTGTCATAACATTAGCAATATAGATTTTATTAGCCTTACTGGCACGTACATGAGAGGCCAACTTATCAGTTAGTAAATTTGGGATAATGCTTGTATATAAACTACCAGGACCTAAAATAATTACATCCGCTTCATCAATGGCACGTAATGCAGCCCCCTCTGGCTTAGGCAATGCTGGATCACTATAGATATGGCGAATTCGTTTACCCGAGTGTGGTATATTACTTTCACCTTCTACAATAGTGCCATCTGTCATCTCTGCACGCAATTTAATGAACTCTGTAGAGGAAGGAATTACACGACCACGGACACGCAACAATTTACTAGCCGCTTCAAGAGCTTCTTCAATATCTCCATCATAAACTTGAGCAAGCGCAGTGATAAAGAGATTACCAAAACTGTGCCCAGAAAGCTCATTTTCACCATCGAAACGATAACGGAATAAGTTCTCCATTACTCCTTCTTGTTCAGCTAGTGATACTAAACAGTTTCGCAAATCACCAGGAGCTATCATTTGAAAGTCTTCTCGCAAGCGACCAGAAGAACCTCCATCATCAGCGACAGTTACAATCGCAGATAGGTTTGATGTATATGATTTCAAACCACGCAATAAATTTGATAAGCCCGTACCACCACCGATTACTACAATTTTTGGGCCCTTATCGAGTCGGATATTTTGAAAAATAATATCCGATACCTTGCTGTCAGGATTAGGTAGTACCGCACGAATAATCGTTTTAATAACTTTACTCGTACCGATGAGCATTAATACAGCACCAATCGATAATAGTACAGCCCCTACAGCAATGAGTACATTATAATTGTAAAAGCCCGTCATATTATAGGAAAAGGCAAGTACAATATCTTCAAGAACCGCAAGCCATTGATAGTTAAAAATCAAAGAAATACCAATAATTAAAAGACCTACACCACAACTAAATAGGGCAAGCCAACGTTTTATATTTAGACCCGGAATTAGCCACCGGAACCATCCTTTTCGCAACATAATCCCCCCTATCTAGTTATCAAGTGTTATAATTTCATGAGGATTATAATCTTCTTCTACATTATTTTTCATCATATCTCTATGTTCAACAGTTACACGATATCCTTTTTCTAACAAGTGGGAGTATAGAGCCTCTGCCATAGCTACAGATCTATGCATACCACCTGTGCAACCTACTGCCACAATAAACTGAGATTTCCCTTCTTGTTCATAATTTGGTACAAGGAAGTCCATGGTATCAAAGTAACGTTTTTTAAATTCCTCGGTTACTTCAAAGGAATGGATATATTCATTCACTGCTTTCACACGACCTGTTTTATGGCGAAACTCAGGAATATAAAATGGATTAGGTAGGAAACGAACATCCCAAATCATATCTGCATCGAGAGGAATACCATATTTAAAGCCAAAGCTCACTACAGTAATGGCCATACCATGACCTTCATCAACTTGAGTAAAGCGCGTTTTTAAATATTCTTTCAAGCTGGCCGTCTTCATATTGGTAGTATCAATAATGAAGTCTGCTTTATGGCGCACAGAATTAAGGATTTGACGTTCCTTCTTTAATCCTGTTGTAATAAGCCCATCTGGAGCCAATGGATGACTGCGACGACTCTCCTTATAGCGACGAATTAAGGTCTCATCAGTAGCATCCATAAATACAATTTCAAAATCTACTTTCATATCTTTTAATGTATCTAAAGATGAAGAAAGAGCTTCAAAAAATTCGCCCCCCCGAATATCTACAACAAGAGCAACGCGATTAGTCCGTTCTCCACCTTGTCGGCAAATTTCACTTAATTTAGGAATCAGCACAGGGGGAATATTATCAATACATAAATACCCCATATCTTCTAAAGCTTGCAATACTTGAGTTTTGCCGGCACCTGACATACCTGTAACTATTAACAAACGAAATGCTTCCATAGTTTTACTCCATTATAAAAGATTATCTTCAATCCAATGGGCTACTCCATCGTCATTATGATGGCCACAAATTGTATGAGCCACAGATTTTACATGATCTGTAGCGTTTTCAACAGCTACAGAGTAACCTGTTTTACGTAGCATAGAAATATCATTTTCTGCATTACCAAAAGAAATGATATGTTCTAAACTAATATGATTATCTAAAGCTAGTTGTGTCAAAGCACGCCCCTTTGACACATTAAGGGCAACGATTTCTAAAAAGTCTTTTTGGCTACGAACTAGATTAACCAAATCGCCCACTTCAGGAGTCAAAGTATCAATAATTTGATCAATCCCCTCTACTGTATCAATAGCGATTAGCTTATTTGGTTCAGACTCTAAAGTATATAACCCATCACCTAAAAACTCTGCTTTCGCTCCCGTTTGAACTTCATAGAGATCGGACTGCCATGTTTTATGATGACATAGCAAATGATCATCTATATAGGATTGTATATGCCAATCATATTGTTTTGCTAATTCATAAATACGCTGTACAGCCTCAACAGAAACGGTCTGCTCAAATAGTTTACACCCTGTTTCTAATTCTTGAATGAGTCCTCCAGAGAACAAAATCATCGGTACATTACCAAGCTTTAAAGCAGAACCAATAGGCTTTGCCGTTTGATACATCCGTCCCGTAGCAATGGTAACAACGATGCCCCTTTGCTGTAAACGATGTAACACATCTACTGTATAGTCAGATACAGTATTATCACTGCGTACCAAGGTTTCATCACAATCGATGGCAACCATTTTAATATGAGAAAAAGAAGGATTCATGTTTGCCTCCTTTATAAAAATTTTAAATACTCTTTATTATACCATTAATAGTGGCTATATAGATAGAAATTAGCGGTAATAACCCTAATAATGACAAGAAAGTTTACTCATGAAATTTCCATTAAATGAAAAATCATCTATTTTCGATAAATCATTCTATATTAATTAAATAGACGGCATTAATGAAACACTATATAAAAAGCCTCATATTATTTTATATTAAACACAAAAAGAGACTCCCGAAGGAGTCTCTTTCATATGATTAACTATCAAATTAGAATTTGTAGTTAAGGTCTGCACGGTAGAAGTCAGCTTTATCATTACCGTTTTGATCTTTCCAATCAAAACCGTAGTTAGCTGTTAAGCCTACGTTGTTTTGCAATGCATAGTCAACAGTTGCCATCCAACCTTTAGCATCTGTAGTGTAGATGTGGTTGTAAGTAGTATCAATGATAGGAGCATTTTCTTTTGCGTTGAAGTATTGACCTTTTACGCCCCAAGTACCTTGTTTTTTGATGTCGTAGTTACCATAACCTACGCCTGCTGTCCAAGCTTGAGATTCTTCAAGGCTAGAAGCTTTCAACCATTCGCCACCAACCCAAACTTTGTCGAAGTTAGCATCAGCATTGAAGCCATAGATGTTTTTGTAACCATTATCAGTATCTTGATTTACACGGTCGTAGAAACCGCCTACCATAGTGTGTTTACCTACTTTACCAGTTAAACCAATATATGTGTTAGTTACATTTTGATCTTTTGTTAATTCGTTACCATTGGTATTATTGGCAACAATTCTACCATTATCACCGGATACCATGTAACCGTATGCAGCTTGTACATTAATTTTATCGTTGCCAACATTCAATTGAGCACCGTCGAATGTGCCGTCGAACATCAAGCCGCCACCGAAGGATTGACCGAAACGACCAGCTTTAGCGGATACGCGTTCGCCGAATTTATGGTTTACATAAGCGCGGTCAATTGTAGCATCTGCTTTATCTTCATTTTCAGAATTGCCTAATTCGAAGTTACCAGAAGTCAAACGAACTACAGCGTCTGTACGATCGTTTACTTTTGCGTTGAATTGTACACGTGCACGAGCGTCAAATTT
>ERZ773077.1323-NODE-1323-length-17187-cov-7.775508_pt1 | contig 17187 bp, 17 predicted proteins | sample MGYA00580612_ERZ773077 | MGnify/ENA primary metagenome ERZ773077 (study PRJEB29015, sample SAMEA2737971) | human oral metagenome | biome: human oral; feature: human-associated habitat; material: dental | place: China | collected 2021 ...
CTCTGTATAGCTTCATATAACGGACGTATATTTTCACTTTCGTTATAACACGGTATTATTATTTCTATTGTTTTCATCTTTTTTATCTCTTACCTGAATAAATAACATTTCATACACTATTGCAAGCCAAACCAAGGTTACAGGTACAGCTCTTAGTGAATATCGGATAATGTAAGGTTCTTTCAGTGGCTTGAATAAATCAGTAGGGGAGAGTGAGCCTAACATAGCCAATACCAATAAGGTTATTTTGAGTTTAGGATGGAGTTCACTTACCATAAACCATATCCCAACCCCCACATAAGCTACTATATAAGTGCTATTTTCAGTACCTGTGCTAAACAAACAGAGGAAAATACTCACTGAAGCTAATAAAAGCAATCTGAAATTGAGATTTTTATACTGCTGAATGCGCAAATAAGGTAGTGCAAATAGCCCTAACCCGAGGAGAATGACTATACTGTTGTTGTTATAAATGCCTGTGCGTTGCAAAAAACCTAAAAGTGATAGGTTTTGCAGGTTGTAAGTGGTGGTATTTAGGTTGGATACATTCTTTTCAGCCAAAGAAGCATACCAATCAAAATATTGAGAAACTACATAATTGGGTGAAGAGTAGAGCATTGGCAAACAAAATAAAATGATGAGCCAAAATAACCCCGACCAAATAAATCGCCATTTGTCCTTAGCAAAGAAGAAAAATGCTAAGCCTACAATGCCATAGAGTTTTGTGAGTGTACCTATTACAATGAGCAAGGTTGCCCAATGACTCTGCCTGCGTTCTATAAACACAAAAGCACCTACTAATAGTGCTATCACGCTGATATTGAACTGCTGCATAGCTGCCGCGGTATACATATCGTGAGCAGCAATGAGCAATACCGCTATAATCGCCTTTTTAGAGAGAGGCAATTGCCTAATTGCCCAATATAAGAAAGCTGCATTTGCCATTATCCACAAAGTACAACCTATCCACTTGGGTAATAAGGCAAAAGGAGCGATAACTGCACTGAAAAAGATACCGTAATGGTTTGTATCGAAGTACTCATCGGGGTAGGGGAGGTAGAGGGGCAATTGCTTGAGAGTATGCCAAAATACCCCGTCAAAAATTAGATAGTTGTTGAACTTGCCAGCTATCCAAACGTTCTGTACCACAGTTGCCAGCGCAAGGGCAAACCATAGTATTGTGATAAAGCGGTAATTTTCAAATAGTTTTTTTAGCATTCCTCTCGGTATTATTTTTCAATCCATTGTGTTACCTCGTCACTCGATGGTAAGGTTTTAGGGTCGATTACCTTTTCTAATTTTCCGTCTCGTCCGATGAGGTATTTTTGAAAATTCCATTTTACTTTAGAATCTTCTACACCATTTTTCGATTTCTGGGTAAGAAACTGATATAGAGGGTGCATATTCTTTCCTTTTACTGATATTTTGCTCATCATTGGGAATGTTACTCCATAGTTGATACTACAAAATGAAGCGATTTGTTCATTGCTACCAGGTTCTTGTCCTAAGAAGTTATTAGCGGGGAATCCTATAATGATAAAATCTCTGTCCTTATACTGCTGATAAAGCGCTTCGAGTTCTTTGTATTGAGGGGTGAGACCGCATTTTGAGGCAGTGTTTACAATCATTACTTTCTTGCCTTTGAGGTCGGCAAGGGCAAAGGGTTTGCCGTTGATATCTTCTACAGTAAACTGATAAATAGTTTGATTATCAGCGTTGTTTTGTGCTTGTAGATTTTCCATAGTGAGGGTGAATAAAGTGATAATAAAAGTGAAGTATTTCATAGAAAAATTAAAATTTGTGGCAAAGTTACGCAAAAGGTTTGATTTATTAAAGAAAAACTTTATATTTGCCCAAAAATTAATAACTATGTTTTCAGAAAAAGCTTTTAAAATATTTGAAGAAAGTATCGCGCAATACCATATTGCCGACGATGTATATCAGCCTTTTGTAAACCCTTATCCGTCAACCGACTTGCTCAATCACTTGCTCTATCGCAAGAACTGGATTGACACCGTGCAATGGCATTATGAGGATATCATTCGCGACCCACATATCGACCCAGTGGCTGCTCTCGACCTTAAGCGCAAAATTGATGCCTCTAACCAAGATCGCACTGATATGGTAGAGTATATAGATAGTTATTTTTTGGATTTATATAAGGAGGTAAAACCGCTTTCTGAGGCTACTATCAACACCGAGAGTCCTGCTTGGGCAGTGGATAGACTTTCGATTTTAGCACTGAAAATTTACCATATGGAGGAAGAAGTAAACCGCCCCGATGCCACTACTGAACATCGCGCTAAATGCCAAGAAAAACTGAATGTTCTCCTCGAACAGAAAAAAGACCTCTCTACCGCTCTCAACCAGCTTTTAGACGATATCGCCGCAGGTCGCAAATATATGAAGGTTTATAAACAAATGAAAATGTATAACGATGAGGAATTGAACCCTGTGCTGAGAGGTAAGAGATAAGAAATAAGAAATAAGAAGGTGAAACTAACATATTATCATTATGAATTGGAAGGAAATTTGCAGGGAAAACGATATTGATGATAGCTTTCTAAGGTTATTTGCTCCCAGAAATGGGATTACATTGCTCAACAAGGAACAATTTCGTCTGGCTCAAGAAAGAATTTCACAAGTTAAGATGGGGTTTGAGCTATTGCCACTCCTCACAGATACTGAAGACAGCTATCTATTGATTTATACTACAGGATTTTTAAAGGGAAAAGTGGTGATAACCGACTTGGAGGCTACTGCTTTTATACCATCATTTAAAAGCATACAATCTTTTTTAGAAGTTTATTTTCGTAATACCGATGCAACTACTTTAGCTTATATTGATTGGAATTGTGATTATGATGTAGATATGCCTTCTGATGAACCTGAAATACTGCGAGAATGTTGGAAATATATCAAGGCAGACAATTTTGTTTCCGAAGCACAAAAGGTAATGATTTGTTGTATGGCTATTTACCTCACACCTTTGGAGCAACGCGATAGTTTGTTTTACTTTTTGCAATCGCCTTTTATAGATGACGAAAGTGAAACTACAGAAACTATTGTATGGGAAGCAATCAACTCTTTTACGGGGGACAATCCTTACCCCTCTGCTAAACCTGTGATAGCCGCCCTATTTGAAGCTGAAAAATTCAATGATTATCCTTATAAAGATATTATTTTTGATGGAGAATTTAAAGAAAAAGGGTTTAAAGTATTCTGGAGAGAAAACCAATTTTGGTTGGTGATATTGTTACTCTCCTTGTTACTATTCATTTCGAGGTTTTTCTGGTAAGAAACTTATAAAAAAACTGTCCTAAATTATTTTGAGGTAGTTTTTTATTTATTCATTACCTTATAAATTAAATCATTGATCGTATCATCATCGTATTCTTCAAAAGATATTCCTCCAAAATCTTTCGTAGTGAGTTGTGTATTGGTGCTTTCACCTTTTTCGTACCAATTAATAATTTCTCCATATCTATGAAGAAGTAAACATTCCTTTTGTTTGTCATATTTAAAAGTAATGTACTTCTTATAATCATAGCTATCAGGGACTACATTTCCCAATTCAACAGTAAAAAAGTTATTCTTTATAGTGATATTACTGAAGTAATCATCAAAAGAATTAGGGTAAATTGTTGAATTGTAAGACATTTTATATAGCTTATTTCCTTTGTTGAGTAGCACTATAATGGGAGCTACAGTCCAATCGATATCTTCTTGATTAAAGCGAGAATGTTTATTAAAAAAAACTAAAATTGTATCTTCTAAATTATCTTGATTGAGGTCACATTTATAACTTTTCTTTAATATAAAAATCTTCGTGTTCTCTATACGTTTTATAAGTTCAGAAATTTTTTCGATGTAAATGAGTCGGTGATGATCATAAAAAATAGTACCATCTTCATTTACCTGTACATCTTCAGGAGTAATAATAGTATCATTACTTTGTTTAGGCATTTCCTCTTCACCGAAATCTTCTTTAGGATTTTCTTTTATGTCATTTGCTTGAGTTGCTTCATTATTCTCCTTTTTATCAGAAGGCTGCCAGCAATTAGCCACAAATAGAGAAACGATTAATAGAAAGAGTATTCTTTTCATAAGAAACGTATTTTAGGAAGGCGTATTAATATATGGTATTTTGATTCTGTTTTCAATTCGCAAGGTGTAGCCAGTTTCTTGTTTAAAACTTTTCATTCTTTGCAGTTGACTTTCTTTAAATGTAGGATGAGCTTTATTAGCTATATAAGCACGTTTTTCTCTAAATATATTACTTTGCTCTGTTTTCTCAAAATATTCAATAGTACGCTTTAATTGTATTTCTCCAGCTTTAACCCAAGCATTTGTATTTTTCTTAGATACTCTTTCTTTTAATTCTACAAAAACAACAGCTTTATCATACCAAAGCATACCGTCACAGCGGTTGTCCATTTCTTTTTTTTCTTTATCTCGCCAAATATCTATACAATTATCAATAGCAATAAAATGTACTTCTTTTAACTCTTCATTCTCTACTACAGCAATCCATTTATCTCCGTTTCGCTCATCAAGATAGGCAGGCTCTTCATTATCTTGCTCATCGCATAAACCAAAAAGTTTCTTGTTTGAAACAGATTGACATTGGCTATTTAAAAAATCTATCTCCATTATTGTAAGTCTAAAAGGTCAGCAAAAAGTTCGTTAGTACGTCCTATTTCATTGTTTAACAAATTCTCATCAGAAGGGATACCTTTGTAACTATCTAATAGTTCAACAGAGCCTTTTTCATTGAGCTGATAAATAGCCAAATCATCACTATTTACAACTGAAGAAATAGGTACTATCTTATTGAGTTGTTTCTGTTTTACTGCTGTAACACCTTGCGTTAATTTTCCTGCTTCCACTGCTACCGATATATAATTCACCAAATAAGGACTATGGGTTGTTATTATTAGTTTATTATCGGCTATTTCGTTGTTGATTTTTAGCAAGCTATAAAGCATATCGCGTTGTGAAGTAGGAAAGAGGTTTTGTTCTGGTTCTTCTACTATATTAACAAAAGAGGTTTTGTTGAATTTTTTAGAGAGTACTGAAATAGCTATACGTTTTTGTTCGTCAGTAAATAATTCATTTTTATATATTTGTTCTACTTCTTTTCTAAACCTATCTTTTTCCTCTCCACTCATACTAACTTTTATTCCACTATCTTTTTTTATTGTATTAACCAAATAATTTGATACCATATGAATAGGGACAAAAGATTGGAAACCACTTGAAGCTTCAGTCAGTTTTATTTTATAATCTTCCCCTTTAAGATTAAGAGTGTTATTTAGTTTATCATAATCTAACATAGCCTTATTTATAGGTAATGAAAGATTTTTTACTATTTCTTTTGAATTATCAAATTCAGTAAGAAATTCTTTCAAAGCTTCTGAGAATAACTTTAATTCTTTAGGACTTCTTACATAAGCTATAAAATTTCGTTCGGAAGGTACATACATTATCTGAGGTAAAGAATAATTATTGTTTTTCTTTTCCTCAAGTTTTAAAAATTCATTCTCATAAGTAATAATATAAGCTTCCCCTTCATATTGAATAAAAGTATTTTCTTTTAGATAATTTTCAATGCGATGGTATGGTAAGAAAGTATTTTTAAATCTATTTTTCCTCTTAAACCATTTTTTATCATAATCACCTCGCACTAAAGCCTTTTCTATCCACATAAAGGTAGCTATTAACTTAGCAACAGTACTCTTACCACTGCCTTGATTACCTATAAAAAAGGTTACTTTTTTAATCTCTATAGGAGCATTATGCATTTTAATAGCTCCAAAATTTTTAATTATGATACTGCTCATTTTTCTAATTTGTAGATTTGCCAATATTTAATTTGGGGCAAAGGTACAACTTTTTTATTCAATTTTTATGCCAATTATGCTAATTATTTTGCTGTTATTGTTAGTGTGTTTAGTAGCGTTTCTTGATGGTTTATATCCCAAGTGTAAGAAGCCTTTGGAGTGCGCCACAAAAAATAATCGGAAAGCACTATAATGCATTTCGCATAATTAGGGTCGGTAGGATCTTCCTCGACCGCATAACCAGGGAATAGCTTTTCGAATATCTCTAATTCTTTAGCTGTGTAATAACGTCTGGCATGTTCAAAAAAATCGTCATCATAGTCATCTCCATAAGTGGCTATAAGCCACTCTCTTAACTCAAATATCTGGTCTATGGCTATCCGGATTTTTATCGATATTATCTTGCCCTCGCGCACATCTATCCTTATAGCATTGGCTACGGGTTGCAACCTGAACTTGCCAAAGTGATACTTACTTATGTCGGTATCTTTGTGCGAAAGGTAGGTGGTAGTAAGCAATTTCTTGCTCCAAAGAACATTAGGGGTGACATCGAAGTCGGTTTTGTTTAAGGTATAGGCACTGATGTTAGTGCCGACTTTTAGTTGTGAGAGGTCGGTAATAGGTTCGTTAGTGCAGGCTATCGTTATAGCAGCGATAGCTAAAAGGTATAGCTGTTTCATAGTATTGTATTTTTATTCTGGCAGATAGCGCAAAGTGCAAATAAACATAGGCTTTAGCTCGTATTCTTCGGTATTATCTTGGTAATAATGAGTGTCTATAATCTTCAAACAATAAATCTCATTACCTCTATCCCACTGCAAATACGTAGGCGCACTTATCTCGTCTTTCTCAATACAGGGTATGTTGCCATCATTGTGCTCAGGGAATATACTGGCAAGAAGATTATGAATTTCGAGAGATGAAAAAGCATATTTACTAGTAGGTACAATGCTCCTTTTCAGAATAAGAGAATATTCTTCATCAGGCACCCCCAAGGTAGCGTAAAGGTACTTCACAAGGGCAGGCAGGGCATCTATCTCAGGCACTATACAGAGCTGCGCTATTTTGTCGTTATAAGTCTGTATAGTAGTATGATAAGATATTTCAACCCCTCCATAGGTATAGTTATAAGTTTCCCCTTCGAAGGTATGCATCAGCGGTCTCCACTGATCTTCATCGGGCATTTCTTCTATCATATGAAAAAGCGGGACTTCATAGCGCATTGGCTGCATACCTTTATCTGAGAAGTCGTTAGCATCTAACTTATAATCGCTAATAGGGCTACCCATCTTTATCAGCGAAAGGTCGCTAAGAGGCTTCTGCTCGCACGCCCAAAAAGCTAAAGCTACTATTATAATAATGCGTTTCATAGGGGTAAGATTTTGATACGGCAAAGCTACAAAACAATTAGCAAATTAGCAAATTTGGGAATGAGTAAATGGGAGGGCTGAGAAGGCTGGGAGGTTTGGGAAGCTTTCGGTAATCGTTCGCTTATCCTTCGCTCATCCTTCGCTCATCGTATAGTGTGGGTATAGCCAAAGTAAAGGGATAGTATGAAAGAAAAAATTGCTAATTCTCTCATTTGCTAATTTAAAAATTATACCCTACCTTTGCCCCGAAATTATAACACCAATGAGTAAATTACTAATCGTAGGGAGTATGGCTTTTGACCAGATTGAAACTCCTTTCGGAAAAAGCCATAAAATTATGGGCGGCTCGGCTAACTATATCAGCTTATCAGCCGCTATGTTTCACGCTCCCTCTGCCGTAGTATCGGTAGTAGGCGATGATTATCCTTCCGCTTTTATTGATGCGCTCTCTCAGAGGCATATTGATACCTCGGGGATAGACGTGGTAAAGGGCGGTAAAACTTTCTTCTGGAGCGGTAAGTATCACAATGATATGAACTTACGCGATACTCTTGATACCCAGCTTAATGTTTTGGCGGACTTTTGTCCCGTTGTGCCTACCCAATTTGCCGATGCTGAAGTAGTGATGCTCGGCAATCTACACCCTTGCGTGCAAATGAAGGTGCTCGACCAGATGAGTATACCTCCGAAATTGGTGATAATGGACACGATGAACTACTGGATGACCCATACCCACGAAGAACTTTTAGAGGTTATTGCTCGCATTGATGTGCTGACTATCAACGATGAGGAAGCTCGCCAACTAACGGGTGAGTACGCTTTGGTAAAGGCTGCCGAACGCATTATGGCAATGGGTGTGAAGTACGTTATCATTAAAAAAGGGGAACACGGGGCGTTGCTTTTCCACGCCGATAAGGTGTTCTTTGCCCCTGCCCTACCTTTGGCTGAAGTGTTCGACCCTACAGGGGCTGGCGATGTGTTTGCCGGTGGTATAGCGGGTTATTTGGCCAAAACAGGCGATTATAGTTTCGAGAATCTTAAGAATGCCCTTATACACGGGTCGAATTTAGCCTCGTTTTGCATTGAAAAGTTCGGTACCGAGCGTATGTTAAGTCTTACGGAAGAGGAGATGTACGAACGATTACAAGATTTTAAAGACTTAACACAGTTTGATATATTAGTCGTTAGTGATTAGTCGTTAGTCGCTAGAAAGAGACGCTGTTTTGATGCTAACGACTAAAGACTAAGGACTAACGACTAAAACATACTAACGACTAAAACATACTAACGACTAAAGACTAAGGACTAGCGACTAAAACATGCTAACGACTAAAGACTAAGGACTAACGACTAAAAAAGACTAAACGATATGATTTACAAAAGAAGTAGCGAGTTATTCGCAGCTGCACAACAAGTACTCCCTGGGGGGGTTAATTCGCCTGTACGCGCTTTTAACGCTGTAGGGGGCAATCCTATCTTTATCAAAGAAGCCAGCGGGGCTTATCTGACCGATGAAGATAACCGCAAATATATTGATTATATCGCCTCTTGGGGCCCTCTTATCTTAGGACACGCTTATCCGCCTGTGATTGAGGCTGTAACCGAGCGTGCTAAAAAAGGTACTTCGTTTGGTATTCCTACCGAAGTAGAAGTACAAATAGCCGAGCTGGCTGTCTCTATGGTGCCTAATATCGACAAAATTCGCTTTGTAAATAGCGGTACTGAGGCTTGTATGAGTGCCATACGCTTAGCGCGTGGTTATACCGGCAGAGAGAAGATTATCAAGTTCGTAGGTTGTTATCACGGGCATTCTGATGCTTTTCTGATAGAAGCCGGTAGTGGTGGTGCTACTTTTGGTACGCCTAACAGCCCTGGGGTAACGCAAGGTACTGCCAAAGATACACTTTTGGCAAATTATAACGATTTGAGTTCAGTAAAAGCCCTTTTTGAAGCCAATCCGCAGCAGATAGCCTGCGTGATTATCGAGCCTGTAGCGGGCAATATGGGTTGCGTACCTCCTGCTGAAGGTTTTCTAGAGGGATTGAGACAGCTATGTACCGACAATGGGGCGCTTTTGATATTTGATGAAGTGATGACGGGCTTCCGTTTGGCTAAAGGGGGAGCGCAAGAAGTGTTTGGTATTAAGGCTGATATTGTTACCTTTGGAAAGGTAATTGGTGGCGGACTACCGGTAGGGGCTTTTGCAGGTAGCAAAGAGGTGATGAGCTATTTAGCTCCTGAAGGGCCTGTATATCAGGCAGGTACCCTAAGCGGTAACCCTCTGGCAATGAGCGCCGGACTAGCGATGCTTACTGCTCTTAATGAGCAGCCTGAGGTATTCGAAAGCCTTGCTAAGAAGACTGCCTACCTGCACGAAGGCTTCCATACAGTGCTTGAGAAGTCGGGCATACCGCACCAAATCAACAGTTTTGGTTCTATGTTTACCCTCTTCTTTACTGAAGAGCCTGTAACTGATTTCGCGTCATCAGCTAAGAGCGATACAGCGCGTTTTAGGAAGTATTTCCACGGAATGCTGCGCGAGGGCATCTACCTACCGCCAAGCGCTTTTGAGAGCTATTTCCTTAATGATGCTATCACTTATGAAGATTTAGATAAGACTATTAAAGCATTGGGAAGAGTAACGATGGAATTATAAGCACCTATAAAGCAAAAAAATAACGGCTATTTGCCGTTATTTTTTTGCTTTTATTTTATCTCATTTCTACTTGGCGGTTACTTCATAGCCTTTAGCTGCAAAGGCTTCGACAAGCGCTTGTACGTGGTCAGTGCCATTAGTCTCTACGGTTATGAGTACCTCTTTATCGCGGAAGCGCGATAGGTTCTTAAACTGGTTGTGTGCCAACTTCACTATATTAGCTCCTACATCGGCAATGATATGGGTAATCTTAGCCAATTCACCAGGGCGGTCAGGTATGCTTACTGCAAAGTTAAAGATACGATCGCGGCTTATTAAGCCCTTGCCTATCATCGATGATATCATCAGTACATCTATATTACCACCACTCACTACAGGTACTACTTTCTTGCCGCGTTCAGTGAGCTTCTTAAGGGCTGCTAAAGGCAATATGCCTGAGTTCTCGGCTATAATCTTGTGCTTTTCGGCCAAAAGTAGGAAGGCTTCCGTCAGTTCGTAATCATCTACAGTTACCACCTCATCTACGTACTGCTTAATACACTTAAAAGTAAGGTCGCCAATGCGTTTCACGGCAGTACCATCGGCTATAGTATTAGCTTCGGGTAGGGTAACCACCTTGTTCTTCTTAAGGGCTTCAGTAGCCGATGCCGCTCCACTAGGCTCTACCCCTATTATCTTAATATCAGGCTTAATCATCTTAGCCGCAGCGGCAATACCCGATATAAGTCCGCCACCGCCTATAGGCACTACTATCACCTCAGCGTCAGGCATTTCTTCAAGTATTTCGAGGGCGATAGTACCTTGTCCTTCTAACACATCAATATCGTCAAAAGGGTGGACAAACACATATCCTTCTTGCGCTTCAAGCTCTTTGGCTTTCTGGTAAGCATCGTCATACACATCGCCGTAAAGCACTACCTCAGCCCCGTACTTCTTAGTCGATTGTACTTTTATCAAGGGTGTAGTTTTAGGCATTACTATCACCGCTTTGATGCCGAGCTCTCGAGCTGCATAGGCTACCCCTTGCGCGTGGTTGCCTGCTGACGAAGCTATCACCCCGCGCTTCTTCTCTTCTTCTGTAAGTTTATTAATCTTGTTATAAGCCCCACGTATCTTAAAGGCGCCTGTCTTCTGTAAGTTTTCAGGCTTTATATAAATCTGATTTCCTGATTCTTCACTAAAAATCGGACTGTAAATAAGATGCGTAGGTAGGAGCACTTTTTGCAAATGCTCGCGTGCGGTAGTAAAATCTTGCAATTTCATATTATTATAAAGTTAATGTGTCAATTTATTAATATATCGGCTTATTGATGCACTTGTACTTGTGGGAAAGGTATTTCTACTCCAGCAGCGTCAAAACGCGCTTTAATGGTCTCTAACGTGCGAAAATAGCACTCATTATGGTTAGCATTCATACACCAATAGCGCAATGAAAGGTTTACCGAGCTATCAGCAAGGGCTTCTACATACACTACAGGCTCAGGGTCTTTAAGGGCTAAAGGCTCTTGACTGGCTATCTCTAGCAGTATCTCGCGTGCTTTCTGTATGCTAGAGCTATAGCCTATACCTACTAACACATACACCCTTCTTTTCTCTTCTCGACTGTAGTTGATAATACTATTGCTAAACAGCTGTGTATTAGGTATAATGGCCTCTTCGTTATTAGGTTTATTGAGGACAGTAGCAAAGAGCCCGATAGTTTTAACAGTCCCTTTTTCGCCATTGCCTTCTATAGTATCGCCTACACGGAAAGGCTTGAATATCAATATCATTATACCGCTAGCAAAGTTAGAAAGAGACCCCTGCAATGCTAAGCCAATTGCTACGAAACCACTGGTAATGATAGCAATAAACTGGGTAGCGGGCAGTCCTATCACCTGTACTATGGTCAGGAAGAGCGCAATGTAGAGCACCCAGCGCACCACCTGCAATAAGAAGTTTTGTAGGGCAAGGTCTACCTGACGACGCTCCATTATGCGCTTTATCAATTTAGTTATAAAGCGAATGATATACCTACCTGCGTAATAAAGCGCGATAGTACCGAGCAAGGTAGGCACGTATTTAATAAGGTCAGTAGTCCAAGTCTTCAAAAGTATTTGAAGGTCTGAAGTAGTAATTTCTGTCATACTTAGTTAGCTATTAGTTAAATAAAAGTTCGCGATATTTAGTAAGAGTCCACAGCTCATCGTCAATCATCAGTTCTAGTTTATCACAGTGGTAACGTATCTCATCAAAGAATGGTTTTACCTCATTGCAATAAGCATCGGCTCTTTCTACGAAAGTAGCCAGATGGTTAGCGCGTTTTCTCGCTTCAATCATTGCCTCCACAGTGCTGTGTATCACCTTGATGTGCTCAGAAATATGCCTAATAAGCTCTATTTGCTCCGAAGCCACTTCCTGATAAGCATCACCAAAAATCTCTTTAAGCCCACGTACGTTTTCTATCAGCGTATTTTGGTAGCGCACTGCCGTAGGTACCACGTGGTTACGCGCAATATCACCCAATACACGCGACTCTATCTGCACTGTCTTTACGTATTCCTCAAGGGCAATTTCGTAACGGGCAATAAGCTCTACTTTGCTCAGTACCCCCATTCCTTCAAAGAGAGCAATCGCTTTATCAGTGATGTTTTCTCTGAGCGCTTCAGGGGTAGTCTTATGATTAGAGAGTCCTCTACGGGCAGCCTCTTCTTCCCACGCCTTGCTGTAGCCATCGCCTTCAAAACGGATAGCCTTAGAGCTCTTCACATAAGCGCGCAATACCCTAAAGATAGCATCTTCTTTCTTCATTCCGCCCTCTATTAGGCTATCTACTTCTTTTTTGAAATCGATAAGCTGCTTGGCCACTATAGTGTTAAGCACCATCATAGGCTTGCCACAATTAGCTTTAGAACCTACCGCGCGAAACTCAAATTTATTACCGGTGAAAGCAAACGGCGATGTGCGGTTACGGTCGGTAGTATCAAGGAAAAGGTCTGGTATCTTGCCTACTACATTCAGCTTCAGTTCGGTTTTATCTTTACCCGAAACCTCCTCACCCGACATATTCTCGAGCGCATCGAGTACCTTGTTCAGCTGTTCGCCTATAAATACCGACACTATAGCCGGCGGAGCCTCATTTGCTCCCAGACGATAATCATTAGTAGCCGAGGCTACCGAAGCGCGCAACAAAGGCTCATACTCGTGTACTGCCTTGATAGTACAAATAAAGAAAGTAAGAAATTGTAAGTTTTTCTGCGGAGTCTTGCTCGGGGCAAAGAGATTCACCCCAGTATCAGTCACCAGCGACCAGTTGTTGTGCTTACCCGAACCGTTTACGCCTGCAAAAGGCTTTTCGTGAAACAGCACCACAAAATCGTGACGTTCAGCCACCTTGCGCATCACATCCATCAACAGCGAGTTTTGGTCTACTGCCAAGTTAGCCTCCCCAAAGATAGGCGCCAACTCAAATTGATTAGGCGCTACCTCATTATGACGCGTTTTTACCGGAATACCGAGCAACAAACACTCTTGTTCCAAATCGCGCATATAGGCAAGCACCCTGCTCGGGATAGCCCCCAAATAATGGTCATCAAGCTGTTGCCCTTTAGCCGCTTCGTGTCCTAAGAGCGTTCTACCGGTAATCATCAAATCCGGACGCGTATTAGCAAGCGTTCTGTCAATCAAAAAATACTCTTGCTCACACCCTAACGTACAAGTCACCTTACTAACGTTCTTATCAAAATAACGAGCCACCTCAGTAGCAGCTTGGTCTATGGCACTCAACGCTTTAAGTAGCGGGGTTTTGTTATCCAAGGCCTCACCCGTATAAGCGATGAAAATAGTAGGAATACAGAGCACCGTACCATATACGAAAGGCGGCGAAGAAGGGTCCCAAGCCGTATAACCTCGTGCCTCAAAAGTATTGCGGATACCCCCGTTAGGGAAGCTAGACGCATCGGACTCCTGTTGCACCAGCTGATTACCCGAAAAACGTTCTATAGCACTATCGCGCGTTACGGGCTCAAAGAAAGCATCGTGTTTTTCGGCAGTACCTCCTGTCAAAGGCTGAAACCAGTGCGTATAATGGGTAGCCCCTTTCGAGATAGCCCAATCGCGCATAGCTGCGGCCACTTGGTCAGCCACACGACGGTCTATTTTGGTGCCGTATTGAATAGCGTTCATTACCGCATCAAAAGCATCACGCGTCATCAACTGACGCATTGCCACCTCGTTAAACACATTGATAGCAAACAATTCAGAGCGTTTACCATTTTCAGCCACTTGTAAGGGCTTTTTGTTTTGTACACTATTAAGGGCGTTAAATCGTAACATAAAGGTTAAGTTTTAAAAGGTTAATACTAACGCACGGCAAAAGTAAAAAATAATCCCAAATTTTCTATTAACATATTAAAACTTTTTTTGCACTCTATTCTTATCCATAATGTTTTAGCTACACTTCCAAATAAAAAAATCCCCTCCTCAAACTTACAATTTCTCAAATCTTCAATGTTACTCTCTGAACTTCTTTATTTCAGCTTCGGTACAATCAAAAAAGTCAGCGACTTCTTTATCTTTTGCTTCATAATAATTTTCTTGTATTACATAGGTTATAGCTCCTGTGGTGAGGTCTTTTACCGCAAATACCCAAGCCGCTCTATCTTCTAATTGGTTATAAGCAAGTATCTTGAATTTTTTCAAGTGAAGTATATCAGTAGCATATTTCTCTATTTGTGCAGGTAATGGTGCTATACCCTTAGCCTCCACTTTCATTTTGTGCTTTCGGTTATACAATACATTGTCCTTTATACCGGTTACCAACAGATAGTTTTTAGCCTTTTCTTGATCTTCTTTTTCATTTCTTGAAGTGCTTTTCACTAAGAAGATTTTCTTATCTGAGACTTTGTATATGTAATAATCGGCGGTATCGTTATGCAACGTTTTGTTTTTCTTTTCGCAATCGCCATATTGCTCAAAAGTTAGGGCATTGAGGCGTACATACGAGGGGGCAATAAGCTCAAATGTTCCTGTTATAGAGGGGAAACAGTCGTTGCCACAAGGGGCAAAGTAAGATGATTTATATTGATTTTTGTTGTTCTTTTCAAATACCGTTGCAATACCTGATATTTCATCTTCGTATTTCGTAAGTTCAAATAAGTTGCTGTCTTTTTCTTTGAATTTACCCAACAGAAAGTTAGTTATCCATTCGCCTTTTAAGGGATTTTGTGCATACATTGAAGACGCACATAGTAACAAAGTTATTAAAATATGTTTCATAGTTGTTTTTTTTAGGTATTAGATGCGAGCCCCAAACGGGCATTTTTATTAGAGCAGTTAGGTGCAATCCCAGTTGTATAGCACATCGTCAAATTTACAATTAGCCATATCTTCAGGACTGATAAAGAAATTAGCCACACCACAATCACCCCATATAATTTCTTTGTCTTCTATCTCATCGCTATCTATTTGCAGCAACAAAAAGGTATGAGAATCTCCTTCCTTGCGAGGGTCATATTGAGTAAAGTAAGGATAGCCACCAATTTTATGCCCGATAGCTTTGTCTAATAATTTAAAAACATCTTCTGGTAAATCCCATATTTCCCCCACTTCATCATCAAAAGTACTATTCCATTTCTCTATAAAAAACCTTTGAGAAGCTTCATCATAAAGCGTAAAACTTTCAGTACCTTTGGTAAAGCGTAAAGCAAACTGCAAATCAGCATCAAAAGGCAAGTAACAATCTTCAAAAGTGTAATGCTCTGCAAAGGCTTCTGCAGGCAAAGCTTCTCCTATAGTTGGGTAGTAAAGCACCCGTTTATTATCATTGCTACAAGGGTTATCAAAGTCTATCCCATACAGATAGTCATCGGTTGCCGCTATCCAAAACTGCAAAAGACCCTTTTTGGGGTACAGATTGTTTTCAGGCAATTGCTCGCAGTTGATTTGCGCCAACATAAACAGCGGTTTGCCCTCGGCACTTTTGGGCAGCGCACCCCCTTTAGGAATATAAGGCACTCCCCCAAATTTACTATCTGTAACAGCCAACGCATCAGCCAGTGATAGCTCAATACCAATCACCTCTCGTTGCGTAAGCGCTTTGAGGTTTAAAACGAATTCTTCAATTTGTGCTTGTGTTGGAATCATATTTTAGGCAGTTTTTGAGAGTTTTCAGCAATTGTTTTCTCATCACGTGCAACTTTGCGTTCTAATTTCTTAATATCTTCAGCGGGAGGCAATTCTTCTGGCTTGATACCACGCTGCCCTAACATTTGTCGCACACTTTGATTATTCTGTATGTGTTCTTGTGTAATAGCAGATTCGCCGTGCAAATCATTACTTTCCACATTGTAATTGGTCATTTCAGTAGCGAGGTTTTTAGCAGCAATCGTAAGCGTTGGCAAGAAATCAGCCAAAGGTCTGTTAGCTTTTACTCCCAACCGCAGCTTCATATCCTCAGTAGTATGCCCACCAAAAAGAGCGGTATCACCTTTAGAACGGATACGCGCAAAGCCTTTATCATCAACGCCACGCTCATAAATGTTTTGTGAAAGTTGCTTTTCAGCACTTCTGAGTTTATCGCGTGTTTCTAAACGAGAAAGCAAGTTAAGGCGTTCTTCTATAAGTTCTGCCTTGCGGGTTTGCACAGCAAAATAACTCTGAGCAAAAGCAACTTCCTCTTTCTTAGGGTCACCATTCTGAGCAATGAGATAGCAAGCATAACGAGTAAGCATAAAATCCACTACTTCACGCTTACCTCCTTTACCAATCTCTATCATTTTCGTGACCTCACGAAAATGATCATCTACATTGATTTGCTGCGACTTACACGAAGCTACTGCCCTATGTATCGCTACCAAAAAGTTCTCCCAACGGACATAGCCTAATATAGTTTGCAATTCACGAGCAAACCAAACCTCTATTTGCTCTTTGGCATCTTCACTCTCTATATGACGAGTAATACCATCAAACTGGTTTTTATACTGCAAAATACTGTTTTTATCCATAATATGTTGGTTTAATAATTATCTTCCCAGTGAAAAAGCACATCGCCGAACTTATAATTTCTTATTATCACCCATTACTAACGGCAAAAATACTATATAATTAGCAAATAAGCAATAAGCAGAAAAAAATTCTAAAGCCAGTTACCCTATACAAAGGATATACGAACGATACACAAAGAGCGAAGGATAAGCGTACAATCATCGAAGTACGAACGTCTAATAACCTAACCAAAACCAGAAAAATATACTATATCAAAGATTTTTTCTTGCCATTTACCTTTTGTTTTGTACTTTTGCACCGAGAATTAAAAAATTAAAAAACTATGAAAAAGAAC
>ERZ773077.1328-NODE-1328-length-17166-cov-63.771667_pt1 | contig 17166 bp, 14 predicted proteins | sample MGYA00580612_ERZ773077 | MGnify/ENA primary metagenome ERZ773077 (study PRJEB29015, sample SAMEA2737971) | human oral metagenome | biome: human oral; feature: human-associated habitat; material: dental | place: China | collected 2021 ...
ATATATAGTGGATTAACTTTAAATCAGGACAAGGCGACGAAGCCGCAGACAGTACGGCAAGGCAACGCCGTACTGGTTTAAAGTTAATCCACTATAATCTTTAAAGGTTAACAAAAAGCGCGAGGCAAAGGATATGGATGCTGGAGGGCGTGGCGGTAAACAAAAGGTCGTCTGAAACCGGAAATCCGGTTTCAGACGACCTTTTTTCATATCGATACATTAGGCAACGCCAAACACAGAGGAAATTAATTAACAGCCGATAAGATAGAGTAAAGGCTTGGGGCATCTACGCATAATTCTTCTTTTTCCGAGCGGTAGCAGGTCCAGCTTTTGCCTTTGAATGTACGCTCGGAGGTGGTGTAAGTATTGTTATTCATCAGTTTGGTCGAATGAGTCCATTTGCCGCCTGTCGGGTTGGATTCTTTCGTTTTCATAAAGGCTTCATACGAAAAAACAATCGTTTTTCCATTTTTCAATTTGTACTCTTCTCCGTTCCCCGCGATATAGCCGCCGCGTTTTTCATCGTAGACTTGTGCGCTTTCCCAAGCCAGGCTGCTGCAAGCCGTTGTTTGCGGTTGGCTGTTTGGGGCGGTCAAATCTTGGTATGTGCAAGTCAACTTGTCTGATGAATAGGTGTGGCTGGCATAGGCAGCCGTAGACAAAAACAGGATGGTAAAAAATATTCTTTTCATTTTGGCTTACCTTTTAAAAATCAAAACGATACGGAGTAAAACGACCTTATTCCACTTGAGGACGATGCGGCGCCCCGAATAGCAGAAATCGAGAAGACGGGTATTGTACTTCCATCCGCGGAACACGTCAGCAAACCTTATTCGATTATCACGTTTTCAGACGACCTTGCCGCGCAAAATACGCTACAATACGCCCTATTTCAAGTTTCTAAAATTAAAAGGAAAATTCAATGTTCAGCTTCTTCCGCCGCAAGAAAAAACAGGAAACGCCCGCTCAAGAAGAAACCCGTATTCAGGAAACCGCCGCCGAAGCCGTAGAGAACGCTGAAGCTGCCGTTTCGCAAACGCTTGAAACGGTTCAGGAAAATGTCGGCGAAAAAGCGGAAGAGCTGACGGCGGCAGTCGAAACGGCGGTAGAAAGTGCCAAAGAGCACGCCGAAGAAATCTGCGAGACTGTGGTTGAACATGTTTCCGAAACGGTCGAACACGTCCGCGAGGCGGTTGGCGAAACGTCGTCTGAAACGGTTGAAAAAGTGGAAGAACGCGTTGAAGCCGTCGGCGAAACCGTTGCCGATAATGTTTCCGCAGCGGTAGAACACGTCCATGAAGCGGTCAGCGACGGGTCGCCTGAAACCGCAGAAGCCGTCGAAACCTTAGAAACCCAAGCTGAAGCCGCGCCGACAACATCTGAAGAACATTCCGTAGCAGCCTTTGACAATACAGCCGTCGCAACGTCGTCTGAAACTTCTGAGCCGCCCGAAACCGAACCCAAACTCGGCTGGGCGGCGCGTTTGAAACAGGGTTTGACCAAATCGCGCGACAAAATGGCGAAATCGCTGGCGGGCGTGTTCGGCGGCGGGCAAATCGACGAAGACTTGTACGAAGAGCTGGAAACCGTGCTGATTACCAGCGACATGGGCATGGAAGCGACGGAATACCTGATGAAAGACGTGCGCAACCGCGTCAGCCTCAAGGGGCTGAAAGACGGCAATGAGTTGCGCGGCGCGTTAAAGGAAGCGGTTTACGACCTGATTAAGCCGTTGGAAAAACCGCTGGTGTTGCCCGAAACGAAAGAGCCGTTCGTTATCATGCTGGCGGGCATCAACGGCGCGGGCAAAACCACCTCCATCGGTAAACTCGCCAAATATTTCCAAGCGCAGGGCAAATCCGTGCTGCTTGCCGCCGGCGACACTTTCCGCGCCGCCGCCCGCGAGCAGCTTCAGGCATGGGGCGAACGCAACAACGTAACCGTCATTTCGCAAACCACGGGCGATTCCGCCGCCGTCTGCTTCGATGCCGTCCAAGCCGCCAAAGCGCGCGGCATCGACATCGTGCTTGCCGACACTGCCGGCCGCCTGCCCACGCAGCTTCATTTAATGGAAGAAATCAAAAAAGTGAAACGCGTGCTGCAAAAAGCCATGCCCGACGCACCGCACGAAATCATCGTCGTCCTCGATGCCAACATCGGGCAAAACGCCGTCAACCAAGTCAAAGCCTTCGATGAGGCGCTGGGTCTGACGGGACTTATCGTTACCAAACTCGACGGCACGGCAAAAGGCGGCATCCTCGCCGCACTTGCCTCCGACCGTCCCGTCCCCGTCCGCTATATCGGCGTGGGCGAAGGCATAGACGATTTGCGCCCGTTTAACGCGCGCGCTTTTGTGGACGCGTTGTTGGACTAAGCCAAATCGGGCAACAGTCCGATAACAAAAAACCCGATACGGCAAAATGCCTGCGGATTCGTTTTGATTCGACACAACCATTTTGCCGAACCACGAAAAAGGTCGTCTGAAACCGAAAACAGGTTTCAGACGACCTTTGTTTGATGTGGCGGACGAAATATCGCTGCCGTCAATTGGTGCAACGCCTATTTCCTCCTGCCGAAAAAGGCGAAAACCGTTTGAAAGCAACCCTTACGGAGACAAGTAGCTTTACAAACGGTTTTCAGGTCGGCCTAGCGACCCACCAACAATTATTATACCAACATCATGCTTTTTTGACAAACTCTGATTTCAAATTCATCGCGCTGCCGTCGATTTTGCAACCGATATTGTGGTCGCCTTCTTGCAGGCGTATGCCTTTTACCTTGGTTCCTTGCTTGATGACCATGGAGCTGCCTTTGACTTTGAGGTCTTTAATCAGGACGACGGTGTCGCCGTCTTGCAACACGGCACCGTTGGCATCTTTGACGCTCAGGGTTTCTTCGGCGGCTTCGCCGTCGTTTTCCGTCCATTCAAACGCGCATTCGGGACAGATGTATTGGCTGCCGTCTTCGTAGGTGTATTCGGATTGGCATTGCGGGCAAGGTGGGAGGGACATGGTGGGGATTCCTTTGGTTGAGAAGCGGGGAATTATAGTGGATTAAAATAAAAATGAGACAAGGCGTCAACGCCCGCCGTGTACGGGTAGTATATAAGGGCGTTGGCAACGCCGTATCATTGCAATTTTAATCCACTATACCTATGCTTCAATACAAAACGACCTGTCTTGCAACAGGTCGTCTGAAAACACGGATGCGGCTTAGAGGGACAGCGAAGCTGCCTGAATCAGACCGCGTGCTTTGGCTTCGGCTTCGGCGGCACGCTCTTGCGAGGTGAACGGACCCATTTTGACGACGTATTCGTAGTCGCGTTTCTCCATGGAAACTCTCGGGCTCATCATGCCGGCGGAAAGGTTTCTCGCCGCCTGGTTCATATAGGCTTGCGCTTCGCGCTCGGTACCGAAGGATTTCAAATCGACGAAAATATCTTTGCCATCATAAACTTGGGTGCTTTGACCCGGTACGATTTGTTCGACTTTAACATGTGCCGTGCCTTGGTTGATGAAACCTAATTGTTGGGCGGCGGCTTTAGACACGTCGATCACGCGGTTGCCGTGGAAAGGACCGCGGTCGTTGACGCGGACGATGACGCTTTTACCGTTTTTGGTGTTGGTCACACGGGCGTAGCTGGGAATGGGGAGGGTTTTGTGGGCGGCGGTCAGGGCGTTCATGTTGTAACGCTCGCCGCTGGAAGTTTTACGGCCGTGGAACTGGTTACCGTACCATGAGGCGTTGCCGGTTTGGACGAAGGAGGATACTTTGGTCATCGGCGTGTAGCGTTTGCCGGCGACTTTGTAGCTGCGGTTGGCGGAGGAATGCAGCTTCTCGGCACGAACGATGGAGTCGGCTGAGGCGGAATGAATGAAAAGGATGCTGATTGCGACGGCAGTCAGGGTGGAGAAAAGGGTAGTTTTAGATAAAGTCAAAACGTAGTCCGTTCTTGAGTTGATAACGCGGTGGGATGGCTCCCAGGCGGTTTCAGACGACGTATCGGCGGTTTGACAAAAACCAAGCTGTTGTCGGACAGTATCGTCTTGGTTTTTGTCAAACGGCTCAGGGAGACTCCCCAGCGGATGTTATACACCGCCTGCGTAACCGTTTTGCCGCCATGCTTCAAACAGAATCACGGCGACGGTGTTGGAAAGATTCATGCTCCGGCTGCCGGGCTTCATGGGCAGGCGCAGCTTTTGCCCTTGGGGCAGGGTGTCGAGGATTTCGGCAGGCAGGCCGCGTGTCTCGGGGCCGAACAAAAAGACATCACCCTCAACAAAGGAAACTTCGTCGGGACGGGTTTTGCCTTTGGTGGTCAGCGCGAAAATACGGCGGCCTTCCAGGGCTTTGAGACAATCTTCGAAATTCTCGTGTACCGTCAGTTTTGCAAACTCGTGATAATCCAAACCTGCGCGTTTCATTTTTGCCGAATCCAGTGGAAAACCGAGCGGCTTGACCAGATGCAAATCGGCTCCGGTGTTGGCGCACAATCGGATGATATTGCCCGTATTGGGCGGGATTTCGGGTTGGTACAAAACTATGGTAAACATATAAATCAATCACTTATAGAGTGGCATAATGCCGAAATGTTCCATGGGTGTCAAAAACTTTAAGCTATTTTTTCATTGGCGGACGCGCCAAACTCCAGCAAAAAATCTTGCCTGCGCCTGATTTTTTCAGCGTCCGCGCCAATTCGTCCAGCGTCGAACCGGTGGTGAACACATCGTCGATTAACAAAATATTACAGTTTTTCGAGATATGACCATTGATTTCAAAAGCATTTTTTATATTGCGAACCCTGTCTGCGCTTTTCAGCGTACTTTGCGGCTCGCGATGTCGTCTGAAAACCGTCTGCCGCGGCAGCAGCGTCCAGCCGTAATGTTCGGACAGAATATCCGCCAATTCCTCGCTTTGGTTGAAGCCGCGGTGCAGCCGCCTTTCTTTGCTCAACGGCACGGGCAGCACAAAATCGAAACGCTCCGTTTCCAGCCAGTCGGGCGCATGGCGGCGCATCAGTTCCGCCAGCGGACGGCTCATGCCGAGGTCTGCCAAATGCTTCAACGCGCGTATCATACTGCTGACGGGCGGCTCATAATACAGCGAAGCCCACATCCGCTCAAATGCCGGCGGCTTCTTCTGACAGCCGCCGCACACCGCCCCGCCCTGTATAGTGCGGAAACACAAGGGACAACTGTTTGCCGCGTCCGTAAAAAACTCTTCCAAGTCCGCCGCGCAGCCGCCGCAAAAACCGCCATACGGCCGGGTTTCGCACGCTGAAACCAAGGCGTGGCATAATACGCAACGGCTTTTGTGCCACCATCCCGCATTGCGCCACCAAGAAAACACATCCATAGAGAAAACAGCCATGCCGCACTCCGCCAAAAAAGTTTATCTGATACACGGCTGGGCAGCGAACCGCCACGTCTTCGACGACCTCATTCCGCGCCTGAGTGCCGATTGGGACATCCGCGCCCTCGACCTGCCCGGACACGGCGACGCGCCCTTTGCCGAAAACTTCAACATCGCCGCGATTGCCGAAGCCTTCGCCGAAGAAATCGACACACCCGCCCACATCCTCGGCTGGTCGCTCGGCGGCTTGGTCGCGCTCCATCTCGCCGCACGCCGTCCCGACAAAGTCCGCTCGCTCTGCCTGACCGCAAGTTTCGCCCGCCTGACCGCTGACGCGGACTACCCCGAAGGACTGTCCAATCCCGCTTTGGGCAAGATGGTCGGCGCGTTTCGGCAGGATTATGCCAAACATATCAAACAGTTTCTACAATTACAGTTGCTGCACACACCAAACGCCGCCGAAATCATCGGCAATATCCTGCCCGACCTCTCCCACCACGGCGCACCGCCCGCCCTGCAAGCCGCGCTGGACGCCGTCAACCAAGCCGATGCCCGCCCCCTGCTTTCAAGCATCCAAGCCCCCTCGCTTTTGGTGTTTGGACAAAAAGACGCCATCACCCCGCCGCGCATGGGCGAATACCTCAACCGCCATCTGGCGGACAGCGAATTGGTATTGATGGAAAAAGCGGCACACGCCCCGTTTTTAAGCCACGCCGACGAATTTGCCGAACGTTACCGCGGCTTTGTCGAAAAGGTCGTCTGAAAAATATCTTTGATAACTATATTACAAATAATTTAAATGCGATTACATTGCAATTTAATAAGTTTTATCTTTAAATTTTATCTTAAAGGGACTATTAAACATGACTGGAAAGACTGTTTATTTTCGCTTACCCGAAACCAAACAAAAACATAAAAATTCTGTAACACAAGAAATGCTCGGGAAAAGTATTTCTCGTGCTTTTCGTTCCTACAAAGCGCAATTTCCGCAATATTCAAGCAAAGAATATGAGGCTGTTGCGAAACAGTTTTGCGAAGATTTCTTCTTAGCCGATGAAGCAATTGTTGCTAATTTTGCCAATCTTTCTTTGCAAGATAATGCGGAAAAAAGGATTTCTTTATCTATTCGAATTTCTTCCCATCCTATTTTCAATCAACATATCTCTCATAACATCGCGGTAGCCGTTATTGGGTATTGTCCGACTGCAACTAGTAGTCCTGTTTTTATTCCTGAACGAGTATTTCTCACATATGGAGGAATGGATGCGACTGCTTATGAAAAGCAAATTGAAGCTCATTTTTATCAATTACAGGAAAATTCATATCCGCCTCGCAGTCAACCTAATTTGCTTTCCTCTGATTTTACAAAATCCCTACCGGCATATGCCGCTAAAACTAAAGAACGCTTGTCGGGTTGGTTAGACTTTTTGACCTTTAAAAATAAGTTAATCAAGCACAAAACTCAGGGATTACGATATCTGAATTGGCAGTTCAATGAAGAAACGGGACAGGTACACTTTTTGGTCATTGCGGAAGATGAACAGGTATTGAAAAAAGCACGTGCCGCATTTAGCCGTCAAAACCTGCATGCTTTTAAAATAGAAACTTCCGATCAACCCTTCCGTTTTTTACTGCCTCAAAAAGACGCCTCGCGTGTGGAGAGTGCTTTCTCACAATTAGGGCAACTTGCGAAAGACGGTGTCAAAATTATCCAATTCAACCATTCAGATAAAGCCAAGGTAAAGGCTTGTGGGGATTATCGTAAAGCGTTGCAACAAGAAAATGCAGGTGAAAAAAATCAATTTGATTTCAGCAAAGCGGTATTTGCCGATGTTTTTGTCGATATTTCTGAAGAGTTGAACAATAAAATTTCCCAATTTGAAGATAATACCGACTCAGAGAAGCAGAACGGTAATCAACATACCCGCCAAGATAAAATTGATCATTTGTTCCGAAATCTTCCCAAAAACGGTTTCTTGTCTATTTCTTTAGTCGGCGATTTAGCGTTGATTGAGCGTCATCGCCGAGCGGTAAAAAACCTGCAACAAAATGAAGGTTGTTATGCGCCGTATCTTTCAAGTTATCTGTTTGATATTGAAAATGCCAACCGACCTGATGAAATTCCAGAAATTACCGAATGGGAAAACAAGAGTTTAAATGACAAACAAAAATCTGCCGTACAAAAAATGCTGGCGGCACCTGATATATGTTTGATTCAGGGGCCACCGGGAACCGGCAAAACCACGGTCATCGCCGAGGCCTGCCTGCAATTTGCCAAGCGCGGAGAAACGGTCTTGCTTGCAAGCCAAGCTCACGACGCATTGGATAATGCTTTGTCGCGCCTGCAAAACCATCCTGAATTAAGGGCTGTCCGTTTAGCAAAAAGTGCCAACCGCATTACGGAAGAAGGTAAACAATTTACCGGTGAAAGTATATTGAGCAAACATTATGTATCGTTGCGCAATTATGTAGCCAAAGAATACCTGCAACCGTTTAACGCATTATCGGAAGAAACCGAAAAACTTCGCGAATGGGTAAAACAGGCTGAATTTGTAGCACATGATTTGCAACAACTTCGTGAAGAATACCGTACCAATCAAGGTCGTCTGAAACAGGCAGAACAGGCACTTATCCAAACCAAAATCGAGTTTGACGAACAGCAGGATATTTTCAGACGACATAGCCGTGATATAGAAAACATTGCACAGCTTATCGGCTTACTCAATGAGGAAAATTCCGGTGAAGCCTTGCGCAACAGCGATTTTGTTTTACCCGAAACACTTTATCCATTGGTAGAACATCTTACCAACCTTGAGCATCTGCATATCAGCCAACCGTTTTCTTACGAGCGGTTTCTTGCTGAAAGCGAAAACCAAGCTGCCATTCTTTATGCACTGATTCAAAGTTATCAGCGTATCCAGGCAGTTTTGCCGAAAATGAAAGCAGATTTATCACGATTGAACAGTGGCAATGGCACGATGGGGATAGATACGAAAACATTACTGGAAATAGAACAGTTACAGCAGGAAATAGATGAAATCGCTGACAAAATGGAAAATGACGACAGCGATGAACTTTCCGCCCAATGGAAAGAAAAACGCAAAGAATTACGTCGTCTGAAAGATAAACCGTCAGAAGGCTTAAATCGTGAAACTTACCAAATTTTTAACGATGCAGAACATTTTGTGCAAAATAATCCAGCAATGCTCAAACCTTTGCTGATACAGCGCATTCAAAATCTAACCATATTCCAACAGAAATATCAGACATTGGTACAAGCCACAGTTTGGGATTTGAACAATCAGTTACAAGGCTATGATTTGCAACCACCAAGTGATAAAACCATACAGGAAAAGCAAGCTGATCTTGAGTCACTAGAAGAGATTAAATATCAAATTACCGAACGAGGTCGTCTGAAAAAACAACAGGCAGCACAAATACTTATCGATGGCGGATTTTCTGCCGAAGCAGACTTTTTGGCAGAATTTGCCACACAGCAAAGCCGTTTGAACACATTAGAAAGTGAACTGCAAACCCTGCAAACAGAAAACCAAGATTTTATGCCTTTATTCTCCCGTTGGCAGGAAATCCTGAAAGAGCCGGAAAAAAGAGCAGAAAAAGATTGGAGCGAGCTGGAAAAACCGTTTGTTGAAAGCTGCAATCTGGTTGCCATTACCTGTAATGAAAATGAACGGACATTAACCGAGAACGATTTTGACGGTTTCGACGTCGTCATTATTGACGAGGTCTCCAAAGCCACACCATTAGAGATGTTGCTGCCGCTTATGCGCGGTAAGAAAGCTATTTTGGTTGGCGACCACCGTCAATTGCCGCCGATATTCAATGAAGCCGATGGGCTGACATTTGAAGACGAGGTTGAACAAAACGAGGCACAGGAAAACAAGCAAGATTCCGATACGGATTTGACCGAAGACAACCTGCGTAAATTCGAAAAAATGGTAACGGCAAGTCTGTTTAAAGAATTGTTTGAAAAGGCTCCGGAAAGTTTACGCAAACGTTTAAATATTCAATTCCGCATGCACCCTGACATTATGAAGATGATTAACTACTTTTATGAAGGGCAATTGACCTGCGGAAATCCGGATGCCAAACGGCCTCATGGTATTGAGTTTAAGGGACTATTGTCCAAAAAAGACCATGTGCTGTGGATTGATACGACAGATGATGAAAAAGGAAAGCGTTTTTCGATTAATGACGGACAAAGCAATATCAACGTATTAGAGGCAAGAATGATTGCCAAAACATTGGTGGATATGAACCGTCAGCTTGAGACATTGGGTTATGGCAAGGACAACAAAATGAAAGTAGGTGTCGTTTCATTTTACCAGCCTCAATGCCGCGTCATTCGTGATGAAATCCGAAAAATCAATAAAGATAAATTATCGTTTTCCGCCATTGATGTAGAAATCAATACGGTTATCCGCTATCAAGGCAAAGAAAAACCGATTATTTTACTAAGCCTGGTAAAAAACAATGGTGGTGATAGAACACAAAAATTCCGAGCCGGCAGAGCAAACATCGCCCGTTTCGAATTTATCAATGTGGCAATGTCTCGCGCACAAAATCTTTTATTGATATTCGGTGCAAGAAATATGCTGGAAAACCGGGAAGTCAAACTGCCTCGAATGGATAAAGCAGGATACGATAAAAAAATGGTTTATAAGAATATGTTCAAATATTTAGAACATTGGGCAGAAACAGGCGGAATTTGCGATGCGAAAGAATTTTCCGCCATCCTGCCAAACATACAACCTCAGCAAAAAGGGCGTAGATAATGGATAAATTGCTGGCAAAAAAGACCTTTTCCTATCCGATTTACCGCGCGGATACAGAGTATCGCTACCGTAAAATTGGTACGCCGACCGTATTTGCCGAGTTGTTGATGGGGCTTGCCCATAATGATTTTCCGCAATTGGCAAATAACAGCTTGGCGCAAATTGCCCGTGTATTGAAGCTGGATTTCACCTTTGTCCGCTATACGCTGGAAAACCTTAATGATACGGGACTGATTGAACATATTGATTTACCCGATACTGAAGATGATTTAGCCAAGTTATCTCTAGCAGATTTAAAACTGACCGACAATGGCAAAAAGTTTTACCGTGATAAAAAAATGCCGGGACGGCGTAGAACAGAAAATGCCATATTTTGGTTTAGTCCTTTATTGAATGAATATGTCGGCAAACCCAAACAGAGTGCAAGCAACACAGACGTTGGGTTGAATCGTTCCCTTTTCCCTGTTGATGAAGGTTTGTTGCAGAAATTGAGCGGACAGGAGTCCGTAAACCAAAATTGGTTTGATGCTACAACCGAATTGGAACATGACGGCATCAGTGTAACGTGCGATGAAGATACATTTTTACCGCAAACTGCCCCTGTCAAGCTCACGCTGGACGGCAACCGTTATTTGAATATTGACAGCTCAAACAAGCTGTTTTCCCAATGGATAAATACGCGCGAGCCGCAAATCATCAAAGAGCATTTGCTTAAGCCTATGATTTCCAACGCTAAGAATGTACTCCAAGGCGAGGCATTCTTGTATTACCCTGAAAACAACTTACTGTCATTAGTTCTGGCAGATCAGGAATCCGATATACGTCAAATCGGCGATGCGGTCGAAGTCAAATTCAATGGAAATCAGGAAATTGACGATAAAATGCCGTTGATTGTCTTCGCCGATATTGCCGAAGCCAAATTAGACGGTAAACATCTTTCCATTCCTGCCCTGTTAAAAGATTCAGACGGCCTGACCCGCATATTTTTCCGTTTTTCGGATAATACGCTTTTTGTGGAGGAAACAGGTTATCTCGAGTGCTATTTCGATCATCAGCCGTATCCTCTGCCGGCAAAAATTTTATATCAAGAATCTGAAAATTGGCTTGCCGACCTGCCCGCCCTTTCTCAGCCAAATATGGCGGTTTTGGCATTTATGGCAAATTTTGTCCCCGCAACCGATATTCTGAAAAAATTGCCTGAGATAACGATAACTCAGGCATCTGACTTTGCAGAACTCATCAAAAAGACTTGGAATTGGAACAAGCCGTTTAAACCCGAGGGCTGGGAAGAAAAAATTGAGCCTCTTAATAATGAAAACGATTTGGAACAATTTGCCGAACTTTTCCCCAAGACAGATTTGAGCTTGGCAAGATTTTCAGCAGAAGCGCAACGGCAAGCCTTTGATTGGGCGGTCAGTAATGAAAAATCAGCAGCCCGGAAAATCCCCGAACTTTCCGAACTGCTGATGCTACATAAAACATTAGGTCGTTTGAATCCTGATGAATTGGCGTTAAAAGACATCAAACCGAACAATTTGGAACAAATCACCCAATGGCAAGAAAACGTTGTAAAAATCAACCGCACTTTTCCTGCGCTTGCAGATTCAGACGGCATCATCAAGCTGTCGGAACAACTCAAAAAATGGCAATCGGCAGTATTTCGATATTTCGAACCAATGGATGAAACCCGGAAATTTGCTGTATTGGACACCAACTTTATCCGCAACCGTCCAGACAAGCTGTCAGCAATCCAAACGGAATGCACGGTAATCCTTCCTCAAACCGTATTGGGCGAATTGGACTATCAAAAGGAGAAATTCAAACGGGATTTAGCTGCCGCCAAACAAACCTTAGTAGAAAAAAACGAGCAATGCGAAGCTATGGTTTCAGACGACATTGATGCAAAAATTGCAGATTGCGATGTCCGCTTAGGTCGTCTGAAAGCAGAGTTAGATGCAGTCAGAATGCAGTTGAACCAGTTAAACAGTAAGGAACGGCCAAATGGCTAAAAAAAACAAAAACAAGCAAAAACAGCAAAACCAAATTGACGGACAAGCCAAACCGGCGGTAGAAAAATCGCCCGCAAGGCTGGCATTGGAGAAACAGCGCGATGAATTGAATGCGCAAATCCTGCAAGTCCAAAACCAAAAAGCCAGATTGGAAAAAGAAAAACGTGATTTGGATTTGAAGCGGCAGCAGGCAGAAAAAGAAAAAATCCAAGCGGAAAAAAGCGTTGAGCGGCTGGAGCGGGAAGCCGCCGAAATACGCGCGGCCATACGCAAAATTGAAGAATTGAAACTGGCGCAACACACAGAATCTGCCAATCCCCAAATTTTGGCATTAATGGGTGAAAAAGCGGACGGACAGAACCGCAACGGTCAAAACGATCAAGAAATTCTGGCGGTTGCCGCACGATATAAGTTGAATGATGTGGTGCTTTATACAGAAGATAAAAATCTTAAAAATCACGCTACGGCTGCCGGCATTAAAACCATCTGAACCGTAACGTCGTCTGAAAACGATTTAGGAGATGAATAAAATGAGTCAAATCAGCGAAAACCGTTGGCAACTGGAACGCGAACGGGAAATCCGCGAAGCCGCACGCAAGGCAAGGGAAGCCGAAATCAGTCAAACAACGGAAATTTATCTGCGCCGTTACGAACAGCAGCTAAACGATTTGGAAAACAGCGATCTGGCTGAATTTGCTTTGCAAAACATCGCTACCATACGCACTGAGATTCAACGGGTACGGCATATGAACGCTTATGACGGACGTAACCGCAGTTTTGCTATTGGTCGGCTTGTACAGGCCATACGTTACGAAGCCCAAGAAAATAAAAGAATAACGGAAGAACATCAACGACTGTTGCGTGAAGAAACTGAACGTGCAGCGGAACGTTTACGTGCCGAAATAGAAAATGTATGGATACAGGAAACAAGCAATTGGAAAAATAAGCAGGCGCGCAATTTGGCATTCGAACCTTTAGCAATACTTCGAAAACGTATTACGGAGGAAAATCTAAGTATTGCTGACATAAAATCGGCGATTCGCGAAATTAAACAGTCGGCAGAACAACAATCCGAAGAAATTCGGAAAAATTTTGCTAAAACCGTACAAGACGAAGTTGCACAAACACAAAAATCCGATCTTTTAAAATTTATTGAAACCGCCAATCTGCCACAATCGGAATCCGAGCGGTTAAAACAAAAAATTGAGCAAGAAAATCAAAAGGATTTGACAGAAATCATCCAAGAAGCTCACCAAATCGAAGATATGGTGATTGAAAACGAAGCAGTCCGTAAGGAAATGGTCAAAGCCGTATATCAATCGCTGAAGCAAGCCGGTTTTACTGTCTTAAAACCCATCAAACAAGGTGTCGGCGAAGACAGCGTGGTTGTCATCCAAGCAAGCCGTCCGCAAGGAAACCGGGCAAAATTCCGTGTACGTTTAGATGGTGCGGTTCGCTATGAATTTGATAACTATAAAGGGCAGCGCTGTAAAGAAGATATGCAAAAAGTATTGCCGAAACTATCCGAAATTTATGGTGTAAATTTATCTGATGAACGTGTTCTTTGGGAAAATCCGGATGACGAACATGCCGATGCCAAACCCATCAATCCAACACATACGGCAAAATCACACTAAGGTAAAAAAATGAACGAATACATCAATACATGGCTAGAAAACTTTGAACGTCAATCCATGATACGTCGGGCTTTAATCATCAGCGGAAACATCATTGACTTAGGTTTCAACCGTTATAACAAATTAATGCCGATAAACAGAATTATTGAAGAAAGTTTAAAAGCACAAGGTTTCGAACAGGTTGTATTTTACTCACGTTTGAATGGGATATCAGGTGTTTCCTCTCAGGAATGGGAAGGATTGAACCGGCTCGGCATGCAGGCCGAAATCGGTGAAGCTTACGATTTTGACGATGACGGTGAAGATAATAAAGCAATATCCGGATGCATTCCCATTCAGCCTCAGGATTTTTTTGCTACCGTTGAACAAATCATGACCAAAACACAGAAAAAAGCCGCCTTTATCGTAGATTGGTCAAATTATCTGTTCGGACAAATCAATGCCTTGAGTGAAACGGAACGGGCTTGGTTGCAACAAATCGCTACTGGCCTACGGGATGCCGAACAAACAACAACCGCAGAAGCGATGGGGCAACCGCAAAGCCTGTTGGTTTTTCTGTGCTCGGGCAATACCGCCTTACCGCCATCCGTTTATCTGAACAATCCTTTATTTGCCGAAATAACCATCCCCCTACCTAATCTTTCCGAACGCGAAGCCGCTATTTTGGCAAGACAAACACAGTGGAAGGTTAGTGATAATTTGAGTGCGGGAAGTCAATCGTTGGCAGATTTTGTTACGTTGACCGACACCCTGACTTTACGCGATATAGATAACCTTGTCCGCTTATCCAGACAACAGCAGGCACCTATCAATATACAGAATTTAGTATCGCTGTACCGTTATGGTAAACGCCAATCCCCTTGGGAAAAATTGAATTATCAAAGATTGAAAGATGCCCAAATCACGCTGCAAAGGCGAGTCAAAGGACAAGAATCGGCAATTGGAGCCGTAAACAAGATTTTGATACGGGCCTATACCGGGCTTTCAGGGTTGCAACATTCAGTTAAAGCCCGTATGCCTAAAGGCTCGCTGTTTTTTGTCGGACCGACAGGTGTAGGCAAAACCGAATTAGCAAAATCATTGGCACAATTTCTATTTGGTGATGAGGATGCCTGCATCCGCTTCGATATGTCCGAATTTAATCACGAACACGCCGATCAACGCTTAGTCGGCGCACCGCCGGGAGATGTCGGTTTTGAAGAAGGAGGTCAATTGACCAATGCAGTGAAAACACGCCCATTTTCCCTGCTCTTGTTTGATGAAATCGAAAAAGCCCATCCGCGGATTTTAGATAAGTTTCTACAAATATTAGAAGATGGCCGATTGACCGACGGCAAAGGCGAAACCATTTCTTTTGCTGATACCTTTATTGTTTTCACTTCCAATATCGGTGCAACTAATATTCGACCTGACGAAGATAATAAAGAAAATATTGCAGAACAATTTAAGCAGGCAGTGCAATCTCATTTTAGAGACGAACTAAACCGCCCAGAATTATTAGGACGTATAGGCGATGCAAACATTATCCCGTTTAACTTCATACAGGATGATGCTGTATTAAAAGATATAGCCCGCGCAAAACTTAAACCGTTGACAGGCCGTCTGAAAGAAAAATGGGGGCTTGAAAAACTGGTATTTGAAAATGAGGATAAAGCACTAGATGCATTAATCAAACAAGTAAATTACCAACACGGGGGGCGCGGCGTATTAAACGTGTTAACAAAATATTTATTCGACCCGCTGGCAGAATTTCTCTTTGAGCAAGTAGAACAGCCCCATAAATTAAAAGGCAGGACATTAAAAGTCTTGCAGGCAGGAAAATATTTTGATTTCGAGTTGGAATAATGCACTGGCTGAATATATCCCATATTGTTGAAGCTACCGAAGCTGAAGGACCGGGTCTGCGTTTTGTAATTTGGGTTCAAGGATGTCTGAAACGGTGTAAAGGTTGTTGCAATGGTGAATTACTGAAAATAAAACCTGCCCATCTTATGCGATCGAATGAAATCATCCAATTACTTAAAAACGCAACAGAAAAATATCCACTGGAGGGTCTTACCTTTCTTGGTGGAGAGCCTTTTTTACAAGCTGAAGGATTAGCCGATATTGCCGAGGCCGCACATAATCTAAATCTATCCGTAATGGTTTTTTCCGGTTACGAATATACCGAACTGTCAGAAAATAAATTTTCAGGCAGCAAAAGGCTATTAAACTCTACAGACCTATTGATCGACGGAGAATTTGATAATACACAAATAGAAACAACAAGAAATTGGGTGGGTTCGACAAACCAAAAATTCCATTATTTGACAAATCGTTATTCAGATGAGATTGAGACTCAAGAATTGTCGGTAACTAATGAGTGGAGAGTAGATAGTTGTACTAATATTCAAAGTAATGGATTACCTATTAAATTTTATACATATTAATGTAACAGCATTAAAATAATATATTTTTACTTATTATACGAATAATTATGCTATAAAATGATAAATAGAAAAAGGTCGTCTGAAACATGAACCCCCAAGACAAACGCTGGCAAATCCACCGCCATCTCGCCCAAGACACCGACGAGCGGCTGCAAATCGTCCGCAACGCGCCCAAACGCATCCTGCTGGTCGGTGCGGACGCAGACATCAGCCGCAGCCTCCTTGCCGCGCGTTATCCGAACGCCGTATTCGAAGAATACGACCCGCGTGCCGATTTCCTCCAAACCGCCGCAGCCGCACGCAAAAGTGGTTTTTGGCAAAAACTCACCGGCAAAACCGTCGTCCAACACTGCCAAGCCCTCACCGACCCGCTGCCCGAAGCCTCCGCCGATATGTTGTGGGCGAACCTCAGCCTGCCCCGCGCGGGCGAAATCCTGCCCGTCCTCAAAAACTGGGCAAACGCCTTGAAAACAGACGGTTTATTATTCTTCACCCATTTCGGCCGCGACAGTCTGACCGAGCTGACAGGCCGTCTGAAAGACGCGGGGATAGCGTGTGAAACGCCGACCTTAATCGATATGCACGACCTCGGCGACATGCTTGCCGACAACGGTTTCTACGACCCCGTTACCGATACCGCCAAGCTCGAATTGAGCTACCGCAAGGCGGCGACGTTCCGGCAGGACATGGAAACCTTGGGCTTGTGGCACGCCTTGAAATTCAGCGACGCCCAAGCGGCTGAAGCGTTTGTGGATAAGATTTTCGAAACCGAAGGCGGTCTGACCGTCACGCTCGAAACCGTGTACGGTCATGCCGTGAAAAAACTGACGCTGCCCGAAGGAGAAAATGTGGTGCGGTTTTATCCGAAAGGCTGAACGGTTTGGCGGAATAAATATAGTGGATTAACTTTAAATCAGGACAAGGCGACGAAGCCGCAGACAGT
>ERZ773077.1329-NODE-1329-length-17160-cov-4.440924_pt1 | contig 17160 bp, 22 predicted proteins | sample MGYA00580612_ERZ773077 | MGnify/ENA primary metagenome ERZ773077 (study PRJEB29015, sample SAMEA2737971) | human oral metagenome | biome: human oral; feature: human-associated habitat; material: dental | place: China | collected 2021 ...
TCGCCGCTTGAGCAAGGATAATATCGGTAGCTTCTTTACCTCCTTTACCCGTAGGCTCAGCAAAGGCCGCGACTTGGGTCGGTAACTCACCCTTATAACCGCCGGCTTTGTACTCGATAGCCTGTTGCTCTCGGAGTTGGTACTCCGGCCAGAAGCGGGTAACGTGGCGATAGGCTTCATCCACTAAGTCGTTAATTGCCTTAGTGCCGTTGTCGATGGATTCGGCCAGCAGTTGTGATGCAGCGGCCTTGTCTAACACCCACTCCTTGCCGTTCCATTGGTGCAGATGGCTGGGCGCTTTCGCAGTCAGCACAGGCTTGCCGTCTTTGCCGGGCATAATCACTTGCCCGTTGGACTGTCCTGCTAACAGCGCAGCATGCTGCTCGTCCGTAATCCACACCGCATCTTCCGGCCATGTTGTATGGATGGTGGAGTCGTAAAAACCACCAGTTGATTTTGCGTAATAGTGCATGGTGTATCTCCTCTAGTAACCGATGGCAAACCAGTAAAAACCTCTCAAATCTGCAGCGGACGAACCCTGAAAAGCCATGGCATTAAACATCGCATCAAAGCCGGTAGGTTTGAGCGTACCAACCGGGATGGTTATGTCTAGGTTTACCGAGCCTTTGCGCCCGTCACTCCACACCGTAACCTGCGTATTCAAACACTTATTCGGAAACGCTACCGGGAAGGTAACGGTATAAGGCCCTTCCCCCGGCCAGCCAGAAGCTACCTTGCCCCATTGCAGGATTAAACCGTTTGGTAGTTTCAGGTAACCGTTGTCTGCTTTCTGCGTCGGGAACGCGTCAGCCACAGCTTGGGAAACCGACTGCGCCAAAGCCGTATCCCAGTCACTGATTTGCGCGGCAGTGTGCGTATGGCTCGCCGGAGCTTTCCCGTCAGCCGCCTGCTTTGCCGCCGCCGCTTCCTGTTTCGCCGCATTGGCGGTCTGCTGCGCTGTCGTTGCAGTTTGCTGCGCGGTAGTGGCCTTGCCGGCAGCCTCGCTGGTCGCCTGTTCCGCTGCCGTCAGTTTGGTTTGTAGTTGCTGCAACTGCTTTTTTAATTCCGCCAACTCGCCGGCGGGGACACCACCACCCGATCCAGCTTTCTCTAACTTCCCTACCCGCTCTGCCAAAGCCGTTGCAGCATCCTTAATCTGCTTCAACTCTGCGGCCGATGCCCCGCCGCCGGCGGTCTTTAACTGTTCCGCGATCTCGGTAAAGTTGTCGTTACATTTCTGAAACCCAACGCGAATACTGTCGCCGCCCGTACCGTCGGGCAGGCTGCCTAGATTGACTTGCTCCATATTGTCTCCAATAAAAAAGACCCGTCAGGGTCTCAGTAGTGATGCGCCTATACCGGCAAACGGCACAAAATCCAGTTTTCCGGGACATATTCCGGCGGGTTGTACACGTTGCTGTTGTGTTTGAGCGAAACGTATTTATACACTTCCAGCCTGTCGTCGCTATGGCGGTAGCCGTGGTTGGCCCAGAACGGGAAAATATCCGCCAAATCTTCCTCGGTCGAATCCAACACTTCGTCAATCAATTCCAACCATTTCAGCCGGGCGCTGACTTCTTGCTGAATCTCTTTTTGAGCCTCCACATCCCAACCGCCCCATGTTTCAAACTCACGCTGCGATTCCGCTTCGTTGAATGCTTCACGGTAGCGCTGGCGGGCTTGCTGCCGTTTCATTGCTTCATCCGGTGAGTAGTCCGGGTTGGGTATCGTCATGGTTACCGGATCGCGTTTAAACAGGACATTGGCCACCCGCTGCAAATTCCATGTATTGCGGAACATCCAGTCGCCTACTCGGTCTAAAACCGTTGGGCTGCCCAGCATCTCGTCCCGCGACATGTTGTACTGCGGGGCGTAGTAATCCCACCCCATTGCCTTGTACGCATCTGACATCCGCAGCGAAACGGTCGGGTTCCACGGCGCACCGCGATAATCGTCAGGCACCCTTGGAGCATTCACGCGCAGCGGGGCGTTGGAGAAGGAACGTTCCAACATACTGTGCGAGCCAGCACCGCCAACCGCATTCATCAACCCGCCGCCCGGCAGCTTGAACTGCCCAGCGCTGCCGTGTGCCAAGGGATTGCACACCTGCCGGTAATCATGGCCGCCGGTAATGGTGTAGATGCAACCATTGGTACCGGGCACCCCCTCCACGGTGATGGCCTGCCCTTTGCGGGTCTCTTCGCTATTGGACAACAAGCGCAGATACGGGCGAGCATTGTTGAACACCTCGTAGCGCAACGGTTTGTCTGGATCGCCCTCGAACAACTCGGACAGTTGGCGGCGGGCAGTGGGATCGTCTGTTTTCACTTGTTGCATCAGCCGCCACAGGGTCGGCAGCGTGTGCGCCGGCATCGCCACATACTGCGCCCGGGGGATATTCCCCATTTCGAGCGGAGCGCCACGGTGGCTGTGTCCGAACATATCCGACCGCTCTTCCGCAGTCATCACGTACTTAATCGGCATCGGCTCATAACGGTAGGCTACCAAACCATAGGATGGCGGCGGCTCTACCGTGGAGCATTGGGCAAAGTATTCCCAAGGCACCCCGGCCAAATCATAGAAATGCACCGTGAGCTCGGTATTGGCCGTCATTTCGACATACAGCCAGCCACCAACACAAGACACCAAACCAAACCCATCTGTGGGCGAAGTGATATTGTTTTTATCTAAAATCGTGCTGCGGAAGGTTATCGTTACCGGCAACCCGGTACACACAGAATCCTTGGCTGTGCCCGGGCGAAACTCGGACAACTGATACTGCGGGAACTGCGGGTCATTCTTCCCCAGAGGCGCTTTACCCAGCAGGCTTGCCAACTGTATATCCTGCCCGGAAAACACCGACCGCACCAAACGCTCGGCTTTGTCGAACTTGTCGCCATCATAGCCGCTACCCCAACCGTGAATGACTGCCGGTAGCAGCCCAACAGTATCCGGGGCACCGGCGCCGTATAATGAAAATTCATAACGGTAAGTCTTATCCGTCACCATATCGCCGCCGGCATCGCGGAACGGGCGGCGGCCACGACCCGAATCACGCATAAAGTTGGCAATTCCCCGGGCACGGAGCGAATCTAAAGTTATGTTTAAACTGCGATCGCCCAACCCGATTTCGCGGCCATCTGCCGCCACCACGGTCAAATCACCGCCCGGGCGGCGCAACACCTGCCGCTGCCGAAACGTCACGCTGCCGATCAGTTTCGGGCAGTACAGGTGCTTACTGAGCACATTCAAGCCTTCGGCGTTGTACACCGCCAATCCGTAATCATCCATTGTAATACCCGTATAAAAACTGTCTACCGGCGAAAGCCCCGCCGTAATGTGGTGAGCTGCTCCATAACCCACTGGCTGCTTGGTAGCTGACTACCCAACACAAGGACGCGCCGTCAAAGTACACCTCCACCGAATGCTCCACATCCGCCGAAACGGTGAACGCGTGGAACACCGGCATGATGAAGATACCTTTGAACTTTTCGCGCAAAGGGAACAAGATGTCCAAGTCAATACGCCCGGTTTTGGTATTCCCCAGAATAATGACCCCCTCCACCACCAACGCCGAATCCAAGTTGGTATCCAGCACATTGCCCTCGTTGTCATACATCTGAATGCCGTATTCATCGGCCATCTCATCCTCCTATCAGTCATCACCCCAGTTGGTGAGCTTGCCCACCCGCACCATCACATGACCTTTCTCGTTACGCACAATTAGGCCGCGGTAATCCAACTGGGTGCCCACCTTGCTGTTGGGGTCGGAACGCAGTTGCGCTCCGTGCTCTTTGGTCACGATGAAGCGGCCATCCGCCATATACAACGTACCGCCCCGGATGTCCGGTGCTTCGATGGTTTGGTTGGCCTTGATGTGCCGCCCCAAAATCGAGCCGTCGGCAATCAAATCCCCGTTGAAATAGGTTTTGTCGCCAGTTACCGTGAACATCGGCAGCTTCTTGTTGTTCCACAGCACCAACTTGTCGGCCTGAATCACTACCTCAGACTGCCCGCTGGTACCGTCCGCCAACAGCGAAATGCCGCCTATTATCTTCGTGCCGGTGCGGGTATCGGTGCTCACTTTCAGCGTGTAGGCCGCGCTCAATTTGCCGTTTAAATCTGCAAACGACTCCGCCACCTGCGTGACCGATGCCTTGGCCCCGGCCACTTCGCTTTCCACCGCCTGCACTTTGCGGGCTTGGGCTTCGGTTCGGGTGGTGAGGGTTTTCATCTCCTCGGCCACGGTGGCGATTTTGTCGCCGAACTGCGAACGAACGGCGTTGATGCGTTTGGATAACACATAATCCGCCTCGTTCATCTGGCTGTAAAAATCCCACTTGCCGGCCAGCTTGCCGGTATTACCGGCCATGCCGTTGTTGTTACCGGCCAAGTTGCCCACCAAGTTCAGCAACTCCTCCCCGGCGCCCGGCGCAAACTGCTCTTTGCCGATTTTGCCTTTCAGCTGCTCGAGCAGCAGGGATGGGTCATCACTGCATACCCCGTCCACCGGCGCCGTCCATTCTCCGGCCAGCCCGGCGCTGTCCACCAAGCGAAGCCAGAAATACCAATGCTCGCCGGTTTTGACGTTGGTGAGCTGGTAGTCGGTTTGCGGTGCGGGCAGTTTCGCCAGCGGCATAGCCTGATTAAAGTCGTTGCTCCTACCGTAGCGGATTTCGGTGTGTGCTTCCGCCAGCAGCGGGCTGGGCAGCGTCCAATTTAGGCCGATGGCAAACAGCTTGGGCGTTGGCCGCACCCCGGTAATGGTGTAGTTCAGGCTCCAAGCCTTTTCCAGCGGTTTAGACAGCACGCCGCGCGCGGTGCGGCCGCGGATTTCGGCGCGGTAATCGCCGTTAGGCAGCCCTTGCAGGCTGATTTCGGCACTGGGCGCATCCGGAATATGCCGCCACAGCCGGCCGTCTTTAAAAATCTTGATGTCGTAGCTCACCACCTGCCCGTCGGCGCTCAAATTCTCCCAGCTTAGGGTCAAATCCCGCCCGTTGGTCGATAAGTTACTGTTGCCGAGCTGCGGCTGGCGGCCGTATTTAGTGGTTGCCCCTGCCTCAAACAGCGCACTGTTGTCCACCGCAGCGTATTTGGTCGGGTCATGCCGTAAGGCGGTAATGGTGTACGTGCCATCATCGGTATTTTCCTTGATGCTTACCGCCCGATACTGGCGCGGCACCACCTTGCCGGACAAAGCCCAATGGTTGTCGTAACCCAGCCCTGCCGGGTCGCCATCCAACAGCAGCTGATTAGGCTGCGGCTGGGAAACCACTTTCAGGCTGTAATGCTTCGGCACGGTTTCGCCTTGCGCATTCTGCTCGAGCGCAAGGTATTGGAACCACCAACCGGCAAGGTTTTCCGTGATGGTACGGTCAAGAGTAACCACCCGGCCGCTCACCGCCAACACCTGCCCGCCCAACTGTGCGCCGGCAAAGTGGTTGTCGGCGATTTGGATGATGTCGTAGGGCAGGTGCTTCAGCCCTTCGCGCCCCACGGTAAACGACACCGCATCCTGCTGGCGCAGCCCGGTTTGCAGTATCCATTGTCCGTAACGCACCGCCTGCCCGCGTGTAGTGCAACCGAACGCGGTTACCGACTGGATATTCAGGCCGTAACGCGCCACCGCCTCCGGATCGGCCACATACTCGGTCTTGCTGCGGTAGCTGTCGTATTTGTCGGCAAAACGCACCAACACGGCGGTATAGGTGGATTTCAGCGCCACGCCGTTGTAGGCAAACTGCCCGTCCACCACATTGCTGTTGTCGTATTGCGCCACCGGGTCGCCGCCCTGATCCAACAATACCGACAGCTGGTTGCCGTTCCACAGCGGCATCCCGCAAAAGGCACTCGCCAATTCGGTAAGCAGCTCGCCCGCCTGCCGGCGGTCGGTCAAGTAAGCATTGCAGGTAAAGCGCGGCTCCAGCCCGCCGAAGCCGTCCGGCACCATCTCATCGCAATAACGGGCTACCTGATACAGGCTCCATTTATCGATGTCTTCCGGCGCCAGACGCAAGGCCAGCGTGGAGTAGCGCTCTTGGCACACCAAATCGTAAAACACCCAGGCCGGATTATTGGTCCAGGCGGTTTTAAAACTGCCGTCCCACAGCCCGGTATAAGCGCGGGTTTCCGGGTCGTAATTAGAGGGCACCTGCACTTCGATGCCGTGCACCAGATAGTTGCGGCGCGGATTCTGCCCGCCGAACTGGTCGGAATCGATGCTCAAGGCCGCCAGCGCGGTAAACGGATAGCACAGTTTGGCATCCGTAATTTCCACATAGCTGGCAAAAAAGGTGCTGTTTTGGATTTTGTCGCTGGTGCTGTCCGGCGTGGGGCGCGAAACCTTGATGGAAAACGGCGCTTTCGGCAGCCGGTCGAACACCTCGTCATGGTAAAACGCGCCGCTGCCCTTCTCGGTAAAATTCACCTGCCGATGTTGTTGCACACCGTCATCATTCACCAGCTGGATAATCAATGCCGTATTCGCCGCCAGTGTATCGCCGTTATCCTGTATCGCCGCATTGCGCTCCACCCCCACCGTCACCCGCAGGCGGGTCGGGCCGCTGTCGGATACGGTGCGGATAACCGGGCTTTGGTTTTTCACCGGATTAGACACCGACACCGTGCGCTCCACGCTCTCCCAGCCCGGAATATAGGATTGGTCGGGCGTGCCGCGCTGGAATACTGCCGTTACGCCCTTGAAGTTGTAGCTGCCGTCCGGATTCTGCACCGGCGTATCGTTGAAGAACACGCTTTTAAACGGCGCATCGTTGCCGTTGGCAAAGCCGGCCACCACCCCTTCGCTGATCACATCCACGATGCGCAGCATCTGCGCCGAAGACAACTTATTCGGTGCCTCATACTGCGTGCGTGCGCCGCCGCCGCTTTTCTGCCCACCCATAGCCCTTACTCCTAATTCTGCTGCAGTGCCGCCGTGTAGTTGCGGGCGCGCACCGAATCATCATTAAAATCCGTGTCGTAATACTGCCCGTTCGGTGCCTTGGCTGCCTGCCCGGCAACCGGCGTTCTCACCAGCCGCAGGGTAACGTCCGCCGCCGTCGGGTTCTGCAACACCGGGTCGCCGTCGGTATCCACCCGGCGCGACATCACGCCTTGCGACGCCACCCGGCTGCCGCAATACGCCTCACCATAAGCCAACGGCACCGGCTGCCCCTGCGCCGCCGTGTTATCCAAATTGGAAAACGCCGTATTGCGCCCCGTTTTCTGCCCGCGCTGTTCGGTATCCAGCCTCGGCGGCCGCGCCAGCATCTGCGCAATCCCGCCCGCCACCAAACCCACACCGGCGCTCATCAACGCCCCGGCCGCCGCCCAGCCGAACGGATTCCACCAAGCGAACGCAATCAGCACCACGCCGGCGATAATCTGCCCCGCCTTGCCCGCGCCCTGAATACGCGGCACAAGGTGCAAAATCCCGCTTTCAGGCTGCCTGAATTCGTGCTCCAGTTCCGCCTCGCAGAAATCGTGGCCGTTGAAGCGCACCTGATAAAACCCGCTGCCTAAAATTTCCCGGAAGCCGGGCAGTTGGGTGAGCAATGCCCGCACCGCTTCCGCCGGACTGGCGGCGTGCAAATCAAAACGGCGGCCGTATTCGCGCAGGCCGCCGTGCAAGCAAACTGTAATCATGATGCGTGTTCCAAGTCATTCAGCACCGCCTGCAGCATTTCAGGCTGCCATTGCCGGTGCCGCCAAATACTGTGCGTGTGCCGTTGCCAATAAGGCCCGTAGCCATCACGGCGGCTTAATTGGCCGAAAGCATGGTGCAGCATTTCGCCGTTGCCCAAATACAGCAGCACGTGTGAAGCCAGCCCGTCGAATTCGGTCAATACCACGTCCCCGGGCTGCAAATCGCGCACCCGCGCAAACCCTGCCTTCTCGGCCAGCGCCAAAAAACGCCCCTGCGCCGCGTCATCGTCGATGTCGCCACGCCGCACCGGCAGCAAGTCAATCCCCGCCAGATGGTAGGCATCCGCCAGCAGGCTGTAGCAGTCAAAACGCCCGTATTCAAACACCCGCCCGCGCAAATGCGGCACCGGCGCGAACACTTTCAGGCTGCCTGAAACGGCGAGCACCCAAGGCAGCTTGTTTGCCACTTGAACTTGTCGATCCGCACCCGATAAAAAAGGTTCGCCGTTAGGGTGGGAATGCACGATGGCGATTACTTCACCCTGGTCTGATGCTTCGATGAAGTCCAACGGAGAAATCTCAAAGCGCTGCCCGGGTTCGGTAGCCACATTCTTACAGGGGCGATACACCTGTTTCCGACCCGCTTTAATAACAAAGCCGCAGCACTCGTTCGGAGCTTCTGCGGCAGCGTGGTTCAAAATCTCAGTTTGAATGGTCTTTGTCAGATTCATCGGTCTTCCTTTCGCCGGGTACCGTGGTCCACCCACCATAGGGAGGTGCCGCGCTTCCAGCAAAACGGCGGGCACACGCCGCGATTGTCCGGCTATCCAGATTGTCCTCCTGTCTCTGAATAAGATACGCGGCTAATGCTCGAACTAGCTCCTGCACCCTCTCGTCTGAAAAAGGGATTCGCTCATGAGCGTTAAACTCCTCTCCATCCGAAGAGGTCACATACTCTATTTCGCACACAATCCCTGAAGGAGTCGTATAGAACGTTACATCCCCTTCAGAGAAAATATGCTTTTTAGTCAAGTTGGTGGTCATATCAAGGTCCTCAAACTACCCGACTTGGGCGGGAAGTCACACAAATCTGGTCAGGCAGCATGTGCTTGATACAGTCGTCACCCAACTCTGTCTCAGCGTCTGAGTAGTACATGAAGATAGACTCCGTACCGTCTGCCATCGGACCCATCTGGGCAATAAGGCGTCCAAACCCCTTTTCTGGTGCATAAGCGAACCGTGTAACCACACGACTAAGGTCTAAAGGAGGGTAAGGTTTCATTGAAAATCTCCCAATGGAAAAGTAAACTGCAGGTTTAAACACAAGGATACCAAATGGATACTACGATTTTTGACAGCAGATTCGACTCAAAAGAAATTCAACAAGCTGTCAGCCGACAAGTGGAAGTTGATTGGACGTCGGAAGCTTTCCTCGTCTTCCACCTTATGTGTGATAAACACATTGAATCTTTTATCTATAATGTCTGTGGAATAGAGGACTTTCTGTTTAATAAGCAAAAGAACAGGGAAGTGATAGGGTTTCTTGACAAAGTAGTAATAGCGAAAAACCTAGGACTACACCCATCATTGGCTTCTGCCTTGAGTGAGGTTAACTCCATTCGTAACAAGTACGCCCATCGCCTGAAAAAAGAAGAGATAACAGACAAAATTCCTGAAATCCGCAAACGGTTAGAGGAGGCGGGTAAGCACTTTAGGATTAGACCATTGGATAAGGTGTTGTTAGCGACTGATGAAAATGGAGCAGGCGACACCAAACCTACCACTTTTGAAAATTCTTCAATGCCTTTTCAATTACTTATTCTATCCTGCTATCTAGCCTATACCTTGAAAGCCAACCTCCAACAACTTCCGTCACGTTAAGGTTGGTTAAGTCAAAGTTTTATCCACCCCCACCCAGCCGCCGAAGGGCAAGGCGGCGGTTTCGCCGTAACGCGCCTTGCAGCCCTGCAGCTTACGGCTGCATTCGTCTTTTTCTGGGTCGGCAGTTGGCATGTCGAAGCGGTCGGCCACCGGCTTGCCCCGATAGCCGCAGGCTTCGCCGCGATAATTGAACGGGCAGTAATCGTGCAGCATCAGCCGCGCCGGAATCACTGCCCCGTCCGCTTCCGATGGTGCCGCCAGCTCAAACTGCGCCGATTCGGCGGTAAGCGATACCATCCGCTCCACCAGATACTTGCTCACGATTTCCTGCGCCGGGTCGGCCTGCGGGTTGCCCTGCGCGAAGTTGGCGGCATCCAGAAAGCGGGCATACGTCTGCCGGCGCCATACTTCCGCGCCGATCAGCTGACCGAACTGCTCGGACAAGCCGGTAACCGTGCCGTACACATTAGCCAGCGTAACCTTGGGCCGGTTGCCCGCCCCTTGTCCGCTCGACTCGAAACCGTCGGCCTGAATCGGCAAACCCTGATAAACCTGCCCCTTCCATACCACCGGCTGCGAGAGCTCATTCAGCAGATTGCAGTAGCGCAGGATTTCGCCGCCCAACGGCCGCAAATCCAGCTCCCACAAATCCACCAACACGCCCTGATCCGCCGCCGACAACGCCCGCAGCATCGGAATCGACAACTGCTTCATGCGCGGATTCATGCCAGCACCTCTTCAAACTGCCAACTGATCCGATACAGCCCGCCAATGTTTTTGACGGTGTACTCATCCCCCACCTTCACTAGCAGCTTCTCCCCGCCAGGCGGCGTCCAGTGAAACGACTCCACGCCGTTAGTGGAAGCGATAAAGGCTTCGATGGCGTCGATTTCCTCTTTCTCACCGGTCTTCTGCAACTCCCACGTCCGCATTTTTGGTCGCAGTGAAAGCGCCTGCCGCTGCTCGTAGCCGTCGCCGAACTTCACCGTGCGCACAGCGAACTTATGCTTGGCGCTGTTGCCATCCAAATCAGGTACAAACTCAAACGTCCGTTTCGGCATTGTCCAAACCTTCCTTCACTTCGGGCTCATCTTTCTGCATCACATCAAGAAATACTGTGTCGAATATCGCCAACAGGTTCAATTCCCAGCGCTGCATTCGTTGCCCGGTTAGTCGGCAGTAGGCGTCTATTTCGCCCCAAGACAAGGGACTGAGGGACACCCCTGATTGCCTGGCACGGTTTAATTCGAAAAACCACGCCCAAACATGCGTAACTGCTGGCGGAATAACAGGCGGGTTGTCCAAATCAGGCTTGCGGATACCTGTTTGCTGGTAAATCTGCTCCAGCGCATCCCATTTGGATTGCTCCCGGTCTTTGATGGGTTTGTGCAGCTTGAAATAACGCCGCGCCTGCCTCTCCGCCTCGGCAATTACGCCTTGAAAAAATTTTGCTCTTCCGCCGCTTCGTCCATGATCTGCTTACGCAGCCAGGTATATTGCGACAGCACGGATTTAATGGCTTCAGCATCGCTTCCCACTTCTTTGCCGTCGTCTTTCAGGCCGTCGAACGATACCGTCAGCACGCAGGCAGTCTCAATATCGCGAGCAATCGCCTGCTCCATTGTTTCTACCTCAGCCTTGCCGGTGCGCTGTTCTTTAGTTGCCTTCAACTGCGCTTCACGGGATAGTCGATTCATCATGCGCAGCATTTCGTCAGAACGCATACTGCGGATAGTGATGGTAAAACCCAGTTCCGCCCCAGTTGTCGGGTGCTTGGGGTGAAACTCGTGGGTTTCGTTGAAACGGTCATTGGAAACGCCTTGCAGTTCCTTTAAATCCATGAATAAATCTCCTGAAATCAAAAATATAAAAGGCTGCCTGAAACAGACAGCCCCAACATCAACCCACCGTCAGCTTCGGCTTGCCGGACAGTCTGATGGTTACATCTCGGCTTACCACATCGGCCACGCCGGATACGTTCCATTTATTGGTTTTAACGCGCCCCATCACAAGGAAAACCGTGTTGTCAGGGAACTTAACCTTAAATAGGCGCAGTTTCTTATCTTCTGCCGCTTTGACGATCTCCTTTTGTCCGTTGTCGCTTGGCACATAATGGCCGGTGAAGGAAAATTCGCCAGGGTCAGTCAAGCCCAGCGCCGTTTCTTTGAAGCCTTCCGAAGCCAGCGTGGTAACATCCACTTCATCTGTTGATTCACCGCTGTAATCGATGGTCTTCGTGGTGTCGGCCAAATCGACATACGTTACCGGGGTTGCCCCAGTAGCAATATTGCCGGAAGTATCCTTCACCTCCTCTTTTGACATCTGCAGGGTCGTACCCTCTGCCAACATATACTTGGAACCCATATCCAATCTCCATAAAAAAGCCCGCTTACGCGGGGATTAACGCCTGAAACAGGCTACCTGAAACTACTCAATCGCCAAATACGGCACACTTACCACCACCGCATAGCGCCCATCCAGCATATAACCCTTGCTACGGCTTGGATGCTGGCGAATAGCCACCATGCCGAACTTGCCACCACGCCGGAACAGGTTTATCAACTCCGACGTGATTTCATCCGCCTGTCCGGCGCCGCTGTTCTGTGGCACATACACCGTGATCTGAAATATCCCGCTGTACTTGGCCGCATTCAGCGTGCCTTGCACCGTATCTGCCGGAAGAAGCGCGGTTTGCAGATACGCCCCACTCGGCTGCTTAGTGTCGGTATTTTCCGGCGCCAACGGCAAGCGGTGTGATTGGGCGTAACTGTCCACCGCCTTTTCCAAGGCGCGGCGAATTTGCGCGGTTAAGTCCATTGTTTACCCTCCAGCCAGTTCTGCATATTGGTTACCGTAATCCTCACCATGCCTTGCGGCGCTTGGGTGGAATAGCCATTGGCCGTGCGTCCGGTCGGGTGTTTCGGCGGATTGGGATACAGCCCGTATTCAATAATCGGCGCATATACCTTGTCTGTGGCGATATATACCACCTGCCCGGCTTTAGCTGTTACCGTCGAGCCGTTGAACGCAGTCGGCAGCACATTGACTGACTGCGTCCAGCCGGCTTTCAGGTCGCCACTGTCTACCGGCGTTTGATTCAATAGCCGGCGGTGGGTTTCCTGCACGATTTCATCCGCTGCCGCATCCAATTTCTGCCGCACTGCGTCCGCCCATGCGCTGATTTGGCTGCCGAAGCCGCTCATAACAACCCCCACAGCCAAACCAACAGCCATCCAAGCAAGCCCAGCGGCAGTAATGCCAACGCGGCCACCAACAGAAACGCCAGCACCAACAGTAAAGCCATGCCCGCAATTTCCACCAGACTAACCACAATCTGATTAAGTGCCTTCAACGTTTCCATCACTCCCTCCGTGCCTGCGCCTGATAAGCCACTACTACAGAAGCAGGCTTGATAGGCATTACACTGACCACCCGCCAAGCCTCGCCGCCGCATTCCAAGAGGCAGCCGGTTTGCAGATTGCAGGATGCAGTAGCCGTAACCAGCATATCGCCGGCCTGCACCAGATGCGCGCCGCCGAGCTGCATGATATGCTTTTCGTTCAGATTGCCGAACACGCATTTCCCAACATAGCTCTGCGTCTGCTGAACCGTGCGCGACGTTTCCACATCATAACGGCTGTTGCTGACCGTAACCGTGCAATCCCGCCCAAAATCGGCGATCACATCGGCGGCCACCACTTCCAATCCCGCATAATCAAACATAACTACCCTCTCGGCATCGGTACCATGTGAACACCTTTGCGCGGCTCATACATCCCGTACAGCAAGGCCGCCACATAGTCGAAACGTTCCTTATTGGTATTGCCTATCGCATAAGTAACCGCGATTTCGCCGACCTTCACACTCTGCTGCCTCGGCTTCTCGTTGCTGTTCAGCTGCTGCTGCAAAGCCAGTTCACAGACTGCCTTCAGTACCTGCGGGTGTACCGGCTTTTCTCCGCTCCGCATCGCCGCATTCAAGCCGTTTTTCAGCCTGAAATTAGCGTCCAGATAGTCGGAGGCGGACACCAGCATCCGCTCCTTAGTCGGCTCATCCAACGCTGCCCATGCAGCGGCAGACTGCCTCATCTGGTGGTAGCGGTCGGCATCGGCTACGCCAACATAGCTGTCTGCCGGTACATTAAGCGCCATCTCCGCCGCCTTCTTTCTCAGCAGCCAGCGACTGCTCTAACAAAGCCAGCAGTTCGTCTTTCTTGGCCTTCTCGTCAAATTCGATGCCTCGCGCCGTTAATTCCGCACGCAATTCATCAACCTTCATTTGTTTTGGCGTGCTGGCAGATGGCGGATCATCCTGTTGTTCATCTGCAGGCTGATACTTGGCATCAATAATGCAGTAGCCCTGCGCCAGCAGTTCGGCCTTGCGCTCAGGCGTTACCGGATGCGGTTCGTAAATAATCGGTCGTTCGCTCATAGTTATCTCCAAAAAAAGGGCAGCTTATGCCGCCCTGTTCAGGTTACTTGGTTACTACCAATACGCCGGCAGTGTCTTTGTTGCTAGTCGCCACTTTATCCCAGTTGGTGCCGGTGCCAAGTTTGACGTCAGTCGGGGATTTGCCACCATTAGCCATATCCCAGGCATAGCCTTTCAGCGCCACGCCGTAAGACCATTCAGCCTGATACACCGCACCAAGGTTTTCTTTGCCGGTTACCGGTTGGATCACGGCATTAAAGTCGTTGCTGTCGTTTACCACGATGGCGTTTTCTACCAAGCCAAGCGTGTTGTACTTGGTGCCGCTACCGCCGGAAGAGTCGGCCAAATCCGGTGCATCAGTTACCACAAACACTCGGCCGAACGGATCGCGTACCACGTTGATGCCTTCGTAAGTAAACAGGCGCTCGGCGTTGGTCAGCGCGTTGTCGTACAGGTTGTGGATGGTGGTTGAATGCAGAACCCACGCACGCAATGCGCCGGAGCGATCCCCCATCTTCGCGGCGCCCGCATTCAGCGCGTTGAAGGTCGGCGCGGCAGAAGATGCGTCATGCTTCATGGCGGCATTGTTGCCAATAGCCGCAACAGCACAGCGAATGGCAGCATTCAACATGTCGGCCATACGTGCCTTTGCCAGCTGCTCGCCGATTTTGATTGCGGCCAGCTCAGGGTTGCGCAGCGTCCAGTGGTATTGCCCAGGCTCGAACTCAATTGGCTCAGTACCGGCAGCCACTTTTACCGCCACATCCAACATTTCTTTCAGTCGTTTTGGCGTCAGCGTGCCGCTGCCATAAGCATCACGGCGGCGCACCAGCCCGCCGATAGCCTGGAAGGCAGCTTCGATGGAGAAATCACCTTCAAACGGCTTGTTCATCAGCACGATTGCCCCGCCGGAGGCTTCGTTGAATTTAGCAATGTCCTGATCGATGGTTTCGGTCATCACATCGCGGGTTTGGGCGTTAAACACCTGTAAATCAAAAGCCATTATGCTTTCCTTTCAATAAAAATTACTGTCTGCCGTACTTGCCCTGTAAGAAAGCCACTTTTTCGGCATCGTTTTTGCAGTCGGCCAGCGACCCCTTGCCGCTGCCGCCGCCTGTTGCCTGAGTTCCGCCGCCGGAAGACTGCGACCCTTTCAGGATGCTGTCTTTGTTCGGATAGGCGTCAATCAGGGCTTCCAATGCCTCGTCGAAGTCAGCTTTCTCACCCGGGCGCGTGCGGCTGAAAATATCGTTACCGGCAGCATCTTTCGCCACCACTTTGCCGTCTTCAGAAATGGCAAAATGCCTACCGAAAAATGCTTGCGCCACATCAGACGGGATTGCCAGCTTGTCCGCAATCACTTTGGAACGAGCGAATGACCCGCCGATAAGTTCGTTGTGGAACTGAGAGCGGATTTTGTCGGTCTCTGCGGTTGCTGCCGCCAGCTTCTCGTCATAGGTTTTAATGACTTCAGCCTTCAACTTTTCCACTTCGCCGGCATCCACCAGCTTTTTGTCGTCCAAGTTTTTGACCGTAGCCAGCGCCTTTTTGGCCGCCTCCGCATCTTCGATACCGTCAAAGGCTTTCAGCTTGGCTTCCGCCGCTTCTTTCGCCTCACGGTGGGTTTTGGCTTCTGCATTCAGGCTGGCGATCTTTGCCATCGCACCCGGCGCATCAAACGGCACTTCCTTGCCGTCATCATGCACATACACCGGCTTGCCATCCTGCAATACAGCATTACCCTGTTCATCCAGTTTCAGTTTCACGTTTTGGTACTCCATAAAAAAAGCGGCATCCGCCGCAGGCACCTGTGCATTTCCGTGCATCAGGCAAGATAAAGGCCGTTCTAATTCCCTCGAATCACAGGGAATTAAAACGGCCACAAACCATAAAAGAGAACAACAAAAACCGCCTATTCAAAGGCGGCTGGGTTTAAGCGCTACGTTCAATCTTCATGCCATCAATAATCTCACGGGCGCGTATATCTCTTCTGCTTCAATTCGTTCAGCGTCATCGGCTGCAAGCCGCCGTTCCTCACCGCATCATGCAGGCTGATCGCACCATCATGCAACATCTGCCCCACTCCTTGGCCGAACTGCTCCTGCAGCTGCGAGAGGGTGCGGCTTTTCACCCAATCTTCGCCGCTGATGCCGTCAAATTCATCATCCAATGACATTGCCCACACCAAACGGCTGCGGCAATGAACGTGAACCGGCGGCACCTTGAAAACTAAATCATGGCCGATTGGAGTTTTCTGCTTATCCCACAGTTTCCCGTGCCGCAACAGGCACACACTACTGGTATGCGCATCCAATACCGAAACATGCCGCCATCCCTTAATCAAGGGATTCACCATACCAACCCAATAGGCAGTTTGATTGGCTACCGCGCTGATCCAAGTGGCCGTTGTGGCTTCAGCGTATTGCCGCGCCCGTCTGAACAAAGCTGCTGTATCCGTTACTACCGCATCCAGTGCATCAGTGCGGATTTGCGCCTTCAGCTTGTTGTACAAGTCATCTCGCTGCTTAGCGAATGCCTCAGCAACCGTCAGCCCGCCCACCAGCAGATTATGCAGCTCACGCCGACGATTTTCAGGCAGCCTACGCGGGGCGGGTAGATTATGGGCAGCTGCCGCCGCAGCCAGCCAAGCAAATAGCCATTCTGCCTCATCATCCACCACTTCGGCCGTGTTCAGTCTGCCTGAAGCTGTGTCGTAATCGCGGCGCAAGATTTCCTGGATCTCAGCCAGCAGCGCCGCCATTCCCCGTTTTGACAGGGTATCCAAATCATGCTGCCGCAGCTTGGCCTCGATTTCGCGCTGCATCCGCTCCAACTGTTGCAACACTTCGCGCCGCACGCCGCGTTCGTAGCGCATCAGGTCGATTTGCCGCGTCAGCAGGTCATACACTACTTGTTCGTTGATGTTCATTGCTTGGTTCCGCTTGTTGATCGAACATCATCCCTGCCGGTTCGGCACCCTCAGCTTCCTGTTTCAGCCGCTCTTTTTCCGTCGCCCAATCGGCAATATCCGACACCACGCCGCGCCGTTTAGCTTCATCAAACAAGGTTTGATCGCTGATGGCGCCGGCCGTGTTCATTTTCAGCAGTACGTCTAGGCTGGTAACGGGGTTGTAGTCGGCATCGATATTGCCGCTGATTTCCACCACGCCAGCATCTTCAATCCCTGCCCAACGCCCCATC
>ERZ773077.1330-NODE-1330-length-17159-cov-3.803029_pt1 | contig 17159 bp, 13 predicted proteins | sample MGYA00580612_ERZ773077 | MGnify/ENA primary metagenome ERZ773077 (study PRJEB29015, sample SAMEA2737971) | human oral metagenome | biome: human oral; feature: human-associated habitat; material: dental | place: China | collected 2021 ...
ACCTGCCAGGTTGACGGACAGATGCTTTCCAATGTCAGCAAACGACACCTGCGGCGGAACCTACGCAACCATGTGTCGCTTATCTTCCAAGACCATCATCTGATTCCTGGGCTTACGCTTTTGCAGAACGTGCAGCTAGCACGCAGCCTCTCAGACACGACCGTAACAAACGCAAAGCCACAGCAACTCACTCCCGATGAAGCATTGGACAGATTGGGGATTGGTCCGGAACGCAATTCCCTCCCAGAGTCGGTTTCGGGAGGTCAGGCTCAACGCGCCGCCATTGCGCGTTCCCTGGTTACCTCGGCGCAGGTCATTTTCGCTGATGAACCTACTGGCGCGCTGGATGGGGAGAACATTGGCAAAGTACTCACCGAAATGCGTCGTGCTTGTCATGAAATGAAGACGCACATGGTGGTTGTCACTCATGACCATGCTGTTGCCACAGCGTGCGACCGTACATTATTGCTGGAGGGAGGCACCATCCATGCCAGCGACCAGTAGACAGGTCACCAGGGAGTACGCCAAGCACACCTTCCCCGCCACGGCGACCGCCACTGCCGTGTTCGGCTTGTCCTGTGGTGTGCTTGCGGCGGTACTCAATACTCGTAGCGCTGCCGCCTTGGAAGGTGATAGTTCAAACATTATGGTCCCGATCTCCACTAACGCGGCAGTGTCCTGGGTGATTGCCTCATTGTTCTGTGTGCCTTTTGTGCTGGATAAGGCGTTTCGGCGCGCGGATTATCTCAACTCCTGCCTTGCCGTGATTGGTTGGCCTATCCGCCGCCAGGTCCGCATGCTGGCCGGGCAGTTCGCGATCATTCTCACTGGTGGAACAGTACTCAGCTATCCGGTTTCCGTGATCACACAGTGGGGGTTGTGGCGGATTCGCCGCGCCAACGGTGTGGACATGCTGTTTCCCCAGCAGGTTCATGCCCCCATCTCGTTGACTTCTTTAGCAACAGCAACCGTACTCACGGCACTGCCACTCGCGGTGTCGTTTCTTGCAGTGTTGCGCTCGGCCGCATTCGGGAAAATTCGGGAAAACCTAGACCCCACACCGGTGATCATTACGGTCCCACAGCCCCGTCTGCTGAGTGGCCAGTCCTTGGTGTTTCTCATTGCCATCGCGTGTCTGTGGGGTGCGAGCTCAGCGGGGGACCAGGCCGGGATTTTCGTCATTCTGGCTTTTGTGCTGCTGCTTTCCTGGTTTGCAGCCACCTGGACGCTGCCCCTCACCCGCGCCGCGGAGAAGGCTCTGGCCAAAGCCACGCCACGGTCGCCGCGTTCTGCCGCCTTATCAGCGTTGTTGGGTGAGTTTCATCCGTCTCTTCGTGCGGTGTTTGTGCCGCTTGTGTACATTCTGGGTGTTCCGGCGGTGTTGTTTTCGGTGAGCCGAACCGAGGCCATTGCACACCATGATCCCCATGCCGGTGTGGCCGTGTGGGATTTTTCGGTGCTGTTGGGGTTGGCTTTGGTGTATGTGGGGTGTGCCTGTGTGGTCACCTTTTTCATCGCCGCCGCAGAGCACAACACCACAGCGGACTACCTCAATCAGGTTGGTATCGGTGAGCTGACAACCAGGGTGCTTAGGTTTCTTGGCATTCCCGCCATGCTTTTAGGTGCCAGTTTGGCAATGGCCGCTGTGTTTGCCTTCCTGGCCAGCCTGCTTCACGCCACATTGCTGGGAGGCACTATCGTCGCCGCGTTTCAGGGGCTGAGGCTGGGTTTTTCGTGTGGCCTGGCGGCTGTGTTGCTGGTGGTGTTCGCGGTCGTCGGCACCTGCTGTGTGTTCCGCGCCCGCAACTAACGCACGTCCCTCGGAATCTCATAAAGGTATTCTGAAAAAGTTTTTGTTGAATGTTATTGCGTTCGCGAAAAGTATGTGTAATAATCAACCGTGGCTCGACAAAGCGATGGGCCACAATACAGTTACATGCAGGACATGAATGAGTGATGGAAAGGAGTCCCGCCGTGAGTCAACGCGCACCACTGATAAGCTATGAACAGCCTCAACGTGAACGCGAGCGCAGCTATAATCAGCCTTCGGATCTATGGCCACTGACCTCGGCGTTTGATGAACTCTTCCCACTCTCTCTGCTGGTGAGAAGCTAGTAGCTACAGAGAATTCATCGGCGCCCACGTCAGAACGTGAGGCGCTTTTTTGATGCTGTCATTTCCTTTTTAATTGGGTGAAATACTTTTACCACATAAGTGTATTTGGCATGCAAAATATGACACCAAGTAGATGAAATTCTGCATGTCGTAAGAAAGGGTAATCTATGTGTAAGACGAACCGAGATGATGCCGCAGAGGCTACGCGTACTGCGACGCATAATGTGCACATCTCGGATAGGAAGGTGAAAGTCTTCGCTTCTGAGGTGGAGGAATCTACGCTGAAGCAGGCACGTGAGCTGGCTCGGATGCCGTTTGTGTGGCCGCATGTGGCACTGATGCCGGATGCACACACGGGCCTGGGGTCCAGCGTAGGCACTGTGTTCGGCACTAAGCGCGCGGTCATTCCCGCCGCCGTGGGCGTGGATATTGGGTGCGGCATGATTGGCGTGCTCACGCAGTTCACCAAGGATGACCTGCAGGGTAAGGATCTGAAGGACCTGCGTCAGGCCATTGAGGATAACATTCCGTTGTCGCCGGGTAACTACAATTCCTGGCAGCTGCGGGATAGCGCTAATGATCGGTGTCGCGAGTTGAATGCCCTGGCTGAAGAGCTGGGTGTGGATTTGTCGCATTCGCCGAAGTGGCGTCAGCAGTTAGGTTCGTTGGGTGGTGGTAACCATTTCATTGAATTGTGTTTGGACGAGCAGGACCGCGTGTGGATGTTCCTGCACTCCGGTTCCCGTGGTGTGGGCAACAAGATTGCAAAAAAGCACATTAAGATTGCCCAGCGTCTGTGTGAGCAGTGGTGGATTCCCCTGCCCAACAAGGATTTGGCGTACTTGGTGCAGGGAACCCCAGAGTTCAAGGCTTATCTGCAGGATTTGAAGTGGGCGCAGCGGTTTGCCTTCCTCAACCGTGAGGAAATGATGGACCGTTTCGCTGACTGCCTGGAGGAGTTCATGGGCCAGGAGCTTGTGGAGCTGGAGCGCATTAACTGCCACCACAACTACACGGTGAAGGAGAAGCACTTCGGGCACGAGGTGTGGCTGACCCGTAAGGGTGCGGTGAATGCGGCCGAGGGTCGGAAGGCCCTGATCCCGGGTTCGATGGGTACTGCATCCTACGTTGTGGAGGGTAAGGGATACCCAGGTGGTTTGATGTCCGCGCCGCATGGTGCGGGGCGTCGTTTCTCCCGCACGGAGGCCCGCCGCCGTTTCACGGTGGATGATTTGGCGGCCCGCATGGAGGGTATTGAGTACCGTCCGGGCGAGGAGTTCATCGACGAGATCCCGGACGCCTACAAGGACATTGACGTGGTGATGCGCGACGCGGAGCCGCTGGTGACGGTGCTGCACCGCCTGCGCCAGGTCATGAACGTCAAGGGTACGTAGCCTACAGCGGGGTTTCCGCTAGAACACGGCCGGTAGGTTGATGACTGCCGGCCATCGGCTCCTCAGTAACCATCACTTTTTCAATGTTGGCAGGCAGCGGCATCCATACGTCGCTGTGTGGTTCCGGCCCGATCACGCCTGCGGAGCGCATGGTGCCGTCCTGACCAACGGCCCATACTTGCGCGCCCATTCCAGCATCAACCACCGGTTGCCCGTCCACCATGGCACCGCCTTTGCCCATCGAATCGGACACCACAATGGACAGGTTTGCCCCCTTGGCATCCATGTCAGCACTGCGCACATCGGAAGCACCCATGATGGCATGCATTTCCCGGGTTCCGGCCTGTTCGGCGCTTATCGACGCCCCGCTTCCCCCGCTCTCCTCTTTGCTGCCTGACCACAGCACGGTGGCACCAATGCCCACACTCGCGATGGCGAGGCACGCGGCGGCGATGGTGAGGAAGCGGGGAGTGGGGCGGCGTCGAGAAGCAATGCTGGTTACGTTGTCTTGGGGTGTCTCGGCGACGGCCGCTAGCACGGAGTTTTTCAGTGCGGGGGAGACGGGGGCGGGGGATGGGAGGTCAGCGAGGGCGTCGCCAGCTGCCTGCAACTCGGGTTCGGTGCGGATCGCGTCGGTGAAGGCGTCATCGCGGGTCATAGTGCGTCACTCCCTTTCCATCTAAGAGCGTTTTGAGTTTGCGCAGGCCGTCGCGCACGCGGGTCTTTGCTGTGCCGAGGGGAACGCCAGTGGCTTCGGCAAGTTCACTATGCGTCAGACCTGCGAAAAAAGCCAGAACAATGGCGGTTGTGTGAGGTTCGCCAATGTCATCGACAATCTGGCGGAGTTCGGCGTTCTCCACAGCGGATACGGCTTCATCCTCAACAGATAGGGACCAACTGACTGCCCGCTGTGTCGCGTCCTTCTCCTCACGATCATGGGAGGCAATAAAAGAGCGCAGCCGATCAATGCTGCGCATGCGGGTCAAGCGAAGTACCCACGAGCGTGCACCACCCAGAGTGGCATCAAACTGCGGGGCCTTGCGCCACACTTCCACAAAAACTTCCTGAACCACTTCTTCCGCCTGGGCGTGGTCATGAATAATGCGGGTTGCCAGGCCCAAGGCTTGGGGCGCGAGGTGATCAAAAAGCTGCTCGAAGGCATGCTGATCACCCCGCGCCACCTGCTCTAACAGCGCGTCGCACCACTGCGAGGACTGTGGCGATGCTCCAATATCCACGACATGTGAGCTTAATATAGGCACGACGCTGTCCAGTGTTTAGTGGTTGCTTTCAGACATCATGGTGTCGGGCTTCATCTCATCCGACATCATCATGCTGTCGCTGGGTGCCATGCTGTCGCTCGGCATCATGCTATCGCTGGGTTTCATGGACTCGGAGGTCATCATCGACTCTGACGATTTCTCCATCTTCTCCATGGTGGTGCTTTCCTTGGACGACCCGGTTGAATCATTGTTGTTGCATGCGGTGAGTCCGAAGGCGGCGATGCCAATGGATGCGGCGGCGATGGCGAAACGAATCTTCTTTTGCATGAATTGCTCCATTCTTTATGTAATGCCCCGCTCAGTGCGGGATGCACCCAGTACTACGGAGTGCTGGGTTGCGTCGGATTGCACCAGATTGTGTGATATACATCATGGTCGCATGGGTCAATCCGAACGGCCGGTTGGCTCCGTAATGCTGGGTGTTCCCATTCCAATAACCAAGGAGGAAGCCCAAACCATGTGGGAGTTAGCAGCAATTGGCCTGATCGGAGGTGTGGTCACCGGTATTTCGCCGTGCATTCTGCCCGTGCTACCGGTTGTGTTGGCCGTGACCACCGGGGAACGTGCCCGTCCCTTCCGTGTTGTCGCGGGCATTGCGCTCAGCTTTTCCGCCATTACGTTGCTGGGCACTGTGGTGCTGGGTGCCCTCGGCTTACCCACAGGTATTCTGCGCTGGATAGGCATCACCCTGTTGGTGCTGGTGGGGCTCGGCATGATCGTCCCGCAGCTGGGGCACCTTGTAGACAAGCCCTTTGAGTATCTTCCCCGGCCTGTGTTTCTGCAGAACAAAGCTCGTGGTCGTGGGGGTTTTGTGGTGGGCATGGCGCTTGGTGCGGTGTATGTTCCCTGCGCCGGACCGGTGCTGGCGGCCGTCACCGTGGCCGGTGCCACTGGTGATATTGGCTGGTCAACCGTGGTGCTCACCGTAGCATTTGCTCTTGGGGCATCCGCGCCGCTGCTGGTGTTTGCGCTGGCGGGAAACAAAATCGGCGAGCGCATCGATGCTGCTCAGAAAAACCGCACCATCATGCGCGGTGCCGCAGGGTCTGTGGTGCTGGTTCTGGCATTGGCCTTGGCTATCGACGCCCCGGCGCGCATCCAACGCGCCCTGCCCGACTGGACCGCTAGTGCCCAGCGATCCCTCGGGGACAATAGCCAGGTGCAAGAAGCGCTGGGTGCAGTGCGCAACGGGGCGTCGACAAGCGGTGGCGGCAGCCTCGACAGTTGCCGTGATGCCGACCCAGGTGAACTGCACGATTGTGGTGTTGCCCCAGCGTTCGCGGGACTCAGTGGCTGGTTGAATACGGATGAGCCCGTGGACCCGACGAAACAGGTCACGCTGGTGGATTTCTGGGCCTACGCCTGCATCAACTGTCAGCGCGCCAACCAGCATGTGACCGCCCTGTATGACACCTACCGTGACTACGGGCTGCAGGTGGTTGGTCTGCATGCCCCCGAATACGGTTTTGAACATGAGGCTGCCAACGTGCAGGCTGCGACGAAGGAGCAGAACATTCATTACCCTGTGGCACAGGACAATGACTTTGCCACCTGGAAAAACTACAATAATCGGTACTGGCCTGCGCATTACCTGATTGACAGTCATGGGAAGGTGCGGCAGATTCACGAGGGTGAGGGGGCGTATGCGGATACGGAAAAACTGGTGCGTACGCTGCTGAAAGAAGCCAACCCGGATGTAGAGTTGCCTGACCCCATTGAAACATCTGGCGCGGGTAACGAGCGTGCTGCAGAGGGAACGGAAGGGCATCGCAATCCTGAAACCTATCTGGGTACGGCGCGAGCACGATACTACGCCAACCCCGGCAGCAAGTATGTAACTGGCGTGCAGACTTTTGAGGAAGTCGAGAAGCCGGATCGCTATTTCTATACGCTGGGCGGAACCTGGAATCTGAAGAGCGATTCTATTACCCCGGCTGCGTCTGAGGGTGCTTCGCTGACGTTGAATTTCCGTGCTGCCGTGGTGCAACTGGTGGCCTCGGGGCATGGCGTATTGAAGGTTACCTACCCCGATGGCAGTACCAAGGACATTCCCGTGCCAGATGTTCCGGGTTCGATTGACCTGATTCGTGGCGATTCGGCGCAGGAAGGGCTGCTGAACATCAGTGCTCCTGAAGGCGTGGAGATGTACTCGATGACCTTTGGGTGACTGTGGGTTAGGCTTGGCACCCCTGGATCGGGGTGCCGCGCTTGACGTGGTGATTGATGGAGGGATTTTCAATAAGAAACCGGCGCTTGTATTTGTGCAGGCCAGAGTTGTTTTAAAAATATTGAAAAATTTTCCCAGTTCAAAGGCTTGATTTTCATTAGCGTTTTCAACTAGTCTCTGATTCGAAGCGAAAAAGAAGCATCATCTTTTTCAATAACAGAAGCGCAATGCTTCCACGAAACGAAAGGACACCACCATGGCACACGTCGTTCACGAGGGCCACGATCACGAGCACGGCGAGGGCTGCGGCCACGTTGCTGTCCAGCACGGCGACCACGTCGACTACGTCCACGATGGCCACCTGCACCACAAGCACGAAGACCACTGGGACGAGTGCGTTTCTGCTTCCTAAGATCTCACGCGGACGCGCCTTCTGTTTGCCACGAACAGGGGGCGCGTTTGTTGTGTGCGGGGTAGGTGTGACCTGGAATGATGCCCGTGAAGCTTGCCATGGCGTCAACTGTACAATGTCCTGAACAACGTTAGTGCAAGGGTTTGCATAAAATCTGCTTATGCTCAGGCTCGAAAAAGAGGCATTATGGTGCTTGAGCATAAGCAAACTTGACCAGGCCGACTACAGCGGCTTCAATGCCATGAATCCGCTCCACGGCTCCAGCATGTGACGCCCCAGCGGCCTGCTCTGATGCGACAGGTTCACTGCTGCAATTCCCTTATCCAAGGTGCGAATATATACGCCCGGCGCGGGATTCAACGGTCGTGGATGGGTCGGCAATCCCAGATCCCAGCGAGCTTCCTCCCGCCACGGCATAGCGTTGTACCCATCGTGCGCCGTTGCAGATACCGCAACATCCGAGGTCGGCGCGAAAACCCAGGCAGCCGCCAACGCCAAAAGCAGGTTCGGATCACCAGGCTCGCCCGTACCCGGAGTGCGCGCCACGCTTACGCCAGGTGCTCGCAATGTTCGCATTTGCTGCCAGATTGCGCGGTAGTTAAGACGCGTCTCGGGTGAATTGTCCCAGCCCATCCAGCATTCCTCCACGCCACCGCCGTATCTGCTGTGCCGCAACCAGCGATCTTTTTCGCGCCGAGCTTCAGCAATATTGGGCACCAGCAGCTTATCGACGCCGCGTAATGCCTCCCCGGCTTTCCTCACCAGCTGGTCCAACGCCGCGTGGATGGTGGTGATTTCTTCCCCACCGTAGAGCGGGAAGTTAAGGTCGTAGTAATCGTCGTAGACATCATTGTCGGCGAAGACACCATCGAACGGGGTGTGCTCGAATCGCTTCACCACCGTCTTGACCCATCGTTCCTGGTACTCGGGCTTCCATACTTCCTGTTGGAAATGCCCCGGGTAGCCTGCCCATTCGATGCGGCGGCGGCTGGAATTAAGGGCAAAGGATCCTAGGTGCTCTGCCTGTCCTGGGGAAATGCCGGAACTGTAGATCGGCCCTTTCTCATAGACCCGCACTGAGGATAAGCACTGGTAGGCCAGTACTATCACGTCGGAATCTAGTTCCTTGAGCGTTTCTGCAGCTTTGAGTTCCCAGGGCTGGATGATGGCCACCCGGAATTTCCCGGCGGCCTCTTGTATTTCCTCGTCAGTCAGGTCGTGGCTGCCGTAGCGGATCCAGGCCAGGCGTGGGCGGTAACGCACTATTCTCCTTTAGATCTCCCTATTTTTGTCTACGGAAATATCCTCCCATAAGCTGGCCGGTACGCACCGTTTCGGGGTTGCGCGTGGTGCCCCAACCAAAGAGTTGGCTGCCCTTCGGGCGGCGAAGGAAACCGCCTTCGCGGACATCGTCTTCACCTCGCGCGAGGTCTGCATTCGGCAAGCTTGCGGGGGTGGACGCGGCACCGAGGCGTCGATAAATGGCGTTGTAGCGGCTCATCACCACGGGCATGAGGAAGGTGCCTTGCAGGCGCACAAGGGCGTTCTCGTACCACTCGCGGTAGGCCTCGCCGGACCCCATGAGGGTTGCGATGCCTTTGGCCAAGCCTTCGGAATCGCCGGGTTCCACAAGGATGCCGCAGGGGCCGACTTCGCCGCCGTCGAGGTCGGGCAGCGGGTCGCGCACAACCTGGTCCATGCCGCCAACGTTGGTGCCCACCACGGGCAGGCCGCAGGCCATGGATTCCAGCACCACGATTGGTTGACCTTCGTTGAAGCTGGCCAGGACGAGGGCGTCGTAATCGTGGATGACTTCGCGCACCTTCACTGTGCCGCGGAAGACCACGCGGTCGCTCACGCCGATTTTCTCTGCGTAGGCCACGCAGCGGCGGTAGTACTCGGGAATGTGGTCGGTGGGACCCAGCACGTCAACAGTGAAGTTGGTGTATCCCATGCGCACCAGGTGCGCGACCGAATCAATGAGTTCAATGATGCCTTTAATGGGCACCACGCGGGCGATGCAGGCGAAACGCCAATTTTGCTTCCGACCACTGACGATGTCGTCCAGTGCTTCACGACGGCGGAGGCGCCCATAGGAAAAATCGTCCCACTCCATGCCGTTCGGCAGCACCTCGGATTTGCTCGGAATACCACCCAGGGCCTCTGCCTCTGTGATGGCCAGGGGATAGAGGTAGGTGATGTGGTCGGCTGACGGGTACAGCCAAGCACCCATTTCAACCCACCAGCGTGTCCAGAAGTACTCCACCGTGTTCTTCGGGAGCTCCAGGTGGCTGGTGCGGGTAATGGGAAGGTCCATGCGGCGGTCCAGCAGAGTGTTCACCGTGTCACGCACATACAAGTTGTGTTCGGTGAGCAGGAAACTGCCGTTATGCTGCCGAGCACCACAGGCGGCAATGACGGAGGCATAGCCTGTGGTGTGGGCGTGGTACACCTTCGCCGGGGGTTGTACGCGGTCCGTAATGGCGAACGCAAGGCTGAAAAAGTCACGGAGCTGCCAGAACAGCGTGCCCACAGACATGTCCTCGGCGTTGCCCACCATCTTGATGGACTGCTGCATCATGGCTTTGGTGGGGAACACCGGCCACAGCCGGTACGAACGGGTCAGGGGGTTGACGGCTTCATCGTACAAATCCCACAAAGGCTGCGGATTATCACGAGTAACCTGGTCAAGCGCGTACATGAGCTTCTTGGCCACTTCATTGGGGCTGTGGCCGTTAAGTTCTGTAGTGGAATCGAAAAGCTTCTGCAATGCCACGCTGGTTTCAGCCATGGAGAGGTAGATCATGTCCACCCACAGCACGTTGCCCGGCACGTCATAGAGGTATTCGGTGGGGGATTCGGAGTCCCACGCGATGTGGATGATGCCGAACGTCAACTCAGGATTGTTCGTGATGATGTCGTGAACCACCGCCGACACACCCCCCTTAAGGAACGGGTAGGTTGATTCGGCGACGATGGCTACGTCCACTTCCTCCAACTCGAAATTTTCGTTGGGGCGGCGGGTTTTTACCATTTCGCGGCTTCCTTCCAGAACAACTCATATGGAGCATCAGCGAAAGCGCCACGGCAACTCCGCAATGCCAGGTAGGTCAGGACAATATCGACGATGATCAGCGAGAAGTACGCGGCCGGAATGGGCAGCGCAATCAAGCCGATGGTCACCACTGCGATGTGAATGGCGGACAGTATCTCCGCAGTGCGGTGCTGTTGTAGCTGGCTGAGTTCGAAAATCAGCAGCATCAACATGAGGAACACAATCGGAGCCAACACCAAGGCCAGTACTTCCGTGTTGTGGTCCATGCCCATGATGGCCGAAATGAGCATCATTCCCAGGCCCAGGCCACTGGCGATCAAGGTCGTAGAGGCCACGGATTGTTCCACGCTGCTGGAAATGCCTCCCGACTGGGTGGACAACTCATTACACGGAGCCTGATCGATCATGGCGCGGATACCCTCCATGGAGCGGGTGAGAATATCCAGCTGGGAGGCGAAGTACACGCCTTGAGCCAACACCATAGGAATCAAGGCAACATAGACCACGAAGATGTTGATTTCACCGGCGTAGATCAGTACCAACAGGAATTTATCTGCCCAGAGCACGCCACCATACAGTGCACCACGCAGCAGTTCGCGGGTGATGCGGCTGGGATTAAGCGCACGTGGCTGGAACAACCCAATCAGGGCAGAGTTCAACAGGACCAGGTGGGGGAGCAGCGCAAACACCGGCGCCAAGAACCATAGTTGCGGCATCCAGAACATGAAGGCTGCATAGAACACCCAGGAAAAGAAGATGTAGCCGAAACGCTTGGTCTCTTGCGCCGGGATGATGGCCTGAGAGAACAACATGTTAGTGAACACGCCAACCATGAAAAAGCCGGTCTCGGAGACGCCCCAGCCTTTCACGGACAGCATGACCAGTGCAAAAAGACCCACCACCGGAATGGAGCACAGCAGCAACGGCGGCCACAGTTGGCAGAAGCTGCGGTAAAACAGTGCGGTGTCCCGGCGGTCCACGGTGGCTAGTGGCTCGTAGACGGGCATACTCACCGTGCTGGCAATCCAGGGGACGGTGACAGACACCGCTAACACCACCATGAGTTCACGAGAATTACCAATGCTCTGTGAGTTCAAGGTGCCGCTGATGAACGGGAACACGGACATCAACAGGATCGTCGGGGAGAGGTTGGTGAATAGTTGGAACAACCGTGCGTAGGACTGCCCTTGGTATACCGTCATGTAGACAGCTCCGCCAATGGTGATCGCGCACACAAACAACCCAATAACCGCCAAGAAGGCGGGAGGGTTGGGCGTCATCTCAATGTACGCCCAGGTGACCGGAATCAAAGCAGTGCAGATAGTTAGAACAACCCAACTGATCCAGTGGGGCTGCCCAGATCTAATAACTTTCTGCTGAAAATTATGCTCCGATCCAGGTGCTTGTGTAGTTGATGTCATAGTGCGCTCCGAGAGTCGCTCCAGGGGTGTGGAGCTGGGGAATAACAAGAGGTAAGTGTGATCAGGGTCAGACCGGTTGTCACGGTAATAATCCTATCGAACGCCGCGCGGACCACGAACCTTCCCGTGCGAAATATCAAAATTTGCGTAGCAATACATGAGTAAAATTTGAGAGCGTTTCGCGAGCAAAAGCCGTTGACCTGCGGTGATCAAAAGTGTTCCTCTCACAGTCTAGTTTAAGGATAATTACACATTAAAATTATTTAATATTGTATGGGTAATCTTCTTGCTAGAGCGGGGGTGAAAACCACCCCCGAAAGTTGAAGAATTTCCTACTGAAGCAGGTGTGTGCGGCTCCTTCGCTGGCGTTGCCACCCTGCGTCGCATGGGCCTTGCGCACATGCCGTCACGTGAGAATACTGGGCCTATGGCTCCTGCACCGTCGCCGCGCCCAGCTATCCATGGTGTTGATGTTGATCCCTATGGACGTTGTTGCCACTACCGGTCATCGGTGGACGTCATTGCGAACCGCTGCGCTACCTGTAATGCCTGGTGGGCTTGTTATCAGTGCCATGAGCAATGTGCCGACCATCCGTTTGGCACTGTCTCTGTTGATGCGGATAACACCATTCTCTGTGGTGTGTGTGGAATCACAATGGGGTATGTGCTCTATGCAAGGACTCACTCATGTCCGCATTGTGGACACGGCTTCAATCCTGGTTGCGCTCTGCATAAAGAGCTGTATTTCCATACCTGATTTCTCTTCAAAAGTCAAGTTGATATAACATTTGCTACGGTTGAGATGTTATAAGAAAGCCCCGCTAGCGTGCGAAAACGCGCGCAGCGGGCCTCGTCCTGTCATTTGATTTACTATTCCTTAAGGAAATGACATCTCTGCTACTTGGTCAGCGCAGCACACGTTTGCCCAGCTTCAGTGCCGTCTTCAACGCAGAGGTATAGGTTTCCCGCGCAACCTCGCCAGGGCCTGACACTGGCATGACGCGCTGCGAGGAGACAGTGCGTGTTGTTGTGTACTTCAATAAGCCCTCGTCGCCGTGGCGACGCCCCACGCCCGATGCCTTCCAGCCACCCATCGGGGCGTCGATACTGCCCCAGGTGGCAGCGTAACCTTCGTTGATGTTGACGGTGCCTACCTCCAACTGCGAAGCAATCTCCCATGCAGTGTCGGGGTCGGCAAACACGCTGGCATTCAGACCATATTCAGAATCGTTGGAGCGTTGAATGGCCTCGCTGATGCTGTCTACTGTCTCTACGTACACCACTGGGCCGAACACCTCCTCGCGGTATAGCTTCGATCGTTTCGCCACGTTCGTCAGCACAGTGGGCGCATAGAAGGCTTCGCCGAGGTCCGGGAGGGCACGTCCACCAGCGAGAACGGTGGCGCCACGAGTCACGGCGTCCTTAACCATGTCCTCAACGCGCGCGCGGTGCTCGGCGGAAATGAGGCTTCCCATGTCCACGTCCCACTCCGGGCCGGGGCCAATCCGCATCGCCTCAATCGCTGCGACGAACCGTTCAAGGAACTCCTGCGCAATCGCCTCATGCACATAGATGCGTTCAATGGATACGCACAGTTGCCCTGAGTTGGCGAAACACCCTGAAATGGCACCCTGAACAGCGCGTTCAATATCCGCGTCGTGGGCCACGATCATGGGATTCTTGCCGCCCAACTCCGCCGAATACCCGATCAGACGCTCACCCGCGATGCTGCCCAAGCGTCGCCCCGTCATCGTTGAACCAGTGAACATCAAATAGTCGCACCCCTCAGTGATCGCGCGCCCCACCACGCCGCCCGACCCCGACACCACATGGAACAGATCACGGGGAATGCCCGACTCGTACAACAGCTCAGCAATCTTCAATGCCGTCAGCGGAGTAAGCGAATCCGGCTTGAGCACCACACCATTGCCCGCCAGCAACGCCGGAATCGCATCGGAGGCCGTCAGTGTCAACGGATAGTTCCACGGTGCGATAATCCCCACCACGCCATGCGGAACATGCTCCTCAACAGTGTGCGTGAGCACCGGTAATGCGCCCTTTTTGCGGCGAGTCCGCAGCATGCGCGGAGCGGCATACGCGTAATGACGCGCGGTGATCGCCACATCCAGCACCTCGTCGAACGCACTTGCGCGGTTCTTGCCGGTCTCCGACTGAATCACATCCATGAGTTCCGACTGCCGCTCCAACACCATGTCATGTAGCCGCAACATCACCGCCTTCCGGTGCTGAAGCGACGTCGACACCCACTGTTTTTGGGCATCGCGTGCGGCAGCAAACGCTTTGCGGGTGAAATCGGCGGTGTGCGCGGGGACATCACCAACATGCTCGCCAGTGGCGGGGGAATAAACAGAAATGATGTCACTTGAACTCATACCCTTAAATCTATGGCATCTATTTTCGACTCTGGTGCTGCACAAAGTCTTGGGCGTGCCGTCATGCACTGTTTTTCCTGCAAAACCGATGCAGCAAACGCACACAGCATCGTTGCGACCACGATGCCGGTTCGACATATTCAAGCCTGCGACCAGCAAAAACTCCGGCGGTATATACCCTGCGCGTATCGACGCCGCGAACAACAATACAGGTGATAACGGCACTGTTTCCTGCGCACTAACCAGCAATAATGACATAGCACACCAGCTGCGAACATGTTTTTCCCTATCCTGGAAACCATGACGTTCACCGAGCATGACAGCGCCGAAGCCGCAGTTGACGCCCTCATTACCATGTACGATGCGGTGGTTGAGCTGGCCGAGGAGGCGCTGGGCAGCGGGAACCACGAGCTTTACCGCGACGTCGTCTACCCAAAGCTCATTGTTGACGTGAAACAATGGCGGCCCATCGACCGCACCGAACCCTACGGGTATGTTGACCATGCTGGGCGGTACGCGGCGGTGCTCAGCAGGCCGCGAATGATGCGTACCTACCTGATGGACATGCTCACCCGGCTGGTCACCAACTATCCCTGCGACATATACACCTGCTACAGCGACATTCAGATCCCGCCCGTGTTCATTGACGGTCTAGAAAACACCCCACAAAACATTGGTGGCATAGGGGGAGAGACGGGAGGTGGCTCGGGGGACTCGGCAATTCCGCAGCCCAGCCTAGACTTCGTTGACGACGGTATTGTCGACAGCGCCTGGGACGCCTTCCACAGTGACGAACTGCCGCTTTTTCACTTCGCGCCGCACCGCTTCGATGTGGCCTGCAAGCGTATCGAACACTACACCGGCATCCCCGCCGACGGCGTGCAACAATTCATCCTGTTCACCAACTACGCCATGCACACCACTGAATTCGTGAAGTACGGACTGAATGAACTGGGGAAAGGCGACACCCGCTACACGCACATGCTGCTACCCAATGGCGAAAAAGTTACTGCCAACAACGCTGCAACCTGCGAGTATAACTTAGATAGCCGCTACCAAATGCCGCGCTACGACCTTTGTACCGCCGACGGAGATGGCATCACGATCATCAACATTGGCGTCGGTCCATCCAACGCCAAAACCATCACCGACTGCCTTGCCGTCCTCCGCCCCGAATGCTGGGTGATGATCGGACACTGTGCCGGACTCGACGGGCGCATGCGCATCGGTGACCTCATCCTCGGCAACGCTTACCAGCGCCGCGACCACATTCTCGACGACCGCATCGGGGTCAACATCCCCATCCCGGCAGTTCCCGAAGTACAACGCGCCCTCGAAGCCAGCGTTCACGCAGTCTATGGCGAATCCCAAGACCTCATGCGTACTGGTACCGTCCTCTCCACCGATGATCGCAACTGGGAATGGCACACACCCCATGATCTGTGGCGCATCCTCCGCGGTTCCACCGCTGTGGCCGTTGACATGGAAAGCGCTGCGCTAGCCACTAATGGTTACCGCTACCGCATCCCCTACGGGACACTGTTGGCGGTGTCCGACCTGCCACTCCACAACGTACCGAAACTCCCCGCCGCCGCCCAAGCCTTCTACTCCAACTCCAAAGAAGCCCACCTCATGTGCGCCGTTCGCGCGATGGAAACGCTGGCCGCGAACCCCGAGAAACTGCACACCCGCAAGCTTCGGCGCACCATTGGGGAGGTGCCGTTTAGGTAGCTTATCGACGCCCCGGTTAATCCACGCCGTCACCGAAAGTAGCTGTGTCCAGTGGTGGACGGCGTGGGCGCAGCATGGAACCCAACACGATGGCGGCTGCCAGTGCAAAGACCCCGCCTGCGATGAGAACAGCGACGTGGAACCCCGTAAGAAAACTACCCGAAGCAATAAACGTGCCAAGTAGTGCAACACCAAAAACGCTACCTACTTGCCTTGCGGTGTTGATAACGCCACCGGCGACTCCAACATGCTCTGGTGGTGAAGCATTAACAGCAGCCGAGGTTGCTGCTGGCATAGCGAAAGCCATGCCAAATCCCACGCAAAATGTGAGGAGTGCAATCACTGGATAAGGCGTTTCAGGCGATACCGCAATCAGGCTTGAAAAACCGCCTGTGCCAAAGAGCAGTCCTATCAACATTGCTGGATATGGGCCATATTTGGCAGCACACCTCCCACCAAGAGGCGAAGCGATGATGGCCGAGGTGGCTTGCGGCGCTAAGGCCAAGCCTGCCAGCCATGGCGACCAGCCAAGGAAATCTTGAAAATACAGCGACAGAATAAAGAGTTGTCCGAAAAAGCTGAAGTTAAGGCAAAAGCCGACGAACGCTGCAATACTGAAGGTTTCTTCCCTGAACAGTGCGAGTGGAAGCATGGGGTCGGGCGTTGCTGATTCAATGATGAAGAAACATAATACCAGCATTATTCCGCCGATGAGCCAGGCGATATACAAGGAGTTCCATCCACGTTCTCCCCATGTGATGACAAGATAAGTGATCGCGGATAGGCCGAGGATTGAGGTGACCTGTCCCCACAGATCGAAGCGCTTATTGTTATCAGGTTGTCGAGAGGGCACATAACCGATAATCAGCACGATAAGGACGGCGATGATGGGTATGTTGATCCAAAACGCTGCATTCCAATTTATCGCTGAAACAAGCATGCCCCCTAAAATGGGGCCAAGTGCTGCTGCAATTCCTCCAGCAGCGCCCCACAAACCGATTATCTTCGTGCGTTTTATATGGTCAGAGTACATTTCTGCAATCAAAACAAGCGAGCTCGGAACGACCATGGCTGCCCCAATGCCTTGAAAAGCTCGAAAAATAATCAGTGCGCACATGGATGTGGACAGTGCGCAGGAAAAGGAAAAGATCGCGAATGTGATCAGTCCTGCGCAGTAGATGTATCGAG
>ERZ773077.1334-NODE-1334-length-17122-cov-7.641882_pt1 | contig 17122 bp, 15 predicted proteins | sample MGYA00580612_ERZ773077 | MGnify/ENA primary metagenome ERZ773077 (study PRJEB29015, sample SAMEA2737971) | human oral metagenome | biome: human oral; feature: human-associated habitat; material: dental | place: China | collected 2021 ...
TATTAGTTTTTTATTTTTAATATATTCAATTACTTTAATTCAAATTTAAACGGCTTTGATATTGTACATTTTAGCGTATCAGGATTTTTTATATTTACTCTTATTCTACTTGCTGCACTTTTTGCCTCCTGCTGGAATACTCCACTTCCTCCTGAAGCTGAAATCACGCTGACTGAACCACTGCTATTGAAACGGAATCTTACCATAACCACAACAGTTCCTTTATTTCCAAGTCTTTGTGCCGCAATAGGATATTTCAAGTTTGGATTATATGATACTGTAAAGTCTTTTCCTTCATTACATACATTTGTATTTTTACCTTCTCCGGATTCTCCTGAACTTTTTCCGGAACCTTTGCTGCTATGTCCATTTACACTGCCAGTTGTCGCATGATTTCCGCTTATCTGTCCTGAATGACTTGCATCTGCTGTATTTCCACTTCCTGAAACTGAACTGTTTGTATTTCCTGACGAATTTCCACTGCTCTGGACAGTTTTTCCCGTATTTCCTGAAGGCTGAACCGCTGACAGGGAAGAATTTTGTGAAACAGGAGCTTTGCTATCAGAATTTGAAACTTTTGGCTGTTCTGTTTTATTTTGTGAAATTGTTGATGTATTTTCAACTTTCTTATTATTTTGTTGTATATTTTGATTACTGACGATATTTTTATTCTGCTGTGGCTGAGAAGATGCACTTACCTCCTGAATTCCTGTATTTTCTTTATTTCTACCTGAAAAAACCGGACCTTCGCTTTCCTGTCCCGATTTCTCTGAAGTATCATTAAATACACTTTCATTCAGGTTCACAGTCATCGTTTCATTTCGTTCATTTTCTTTTTCTCTGCCACTGGAAGTATAGTAAACCACAGGAATGAAAAGAACCATAATATTTAAAATGATTGAAATTATGTAAAATTTCATTTTTTCCCCTTCTTTATGACTTTAAATAAAATTTATTTCGTCTTTTGATAGACATCAGCTATATAGTCTATCATTCTTGGCGATCCCCTTAATATCTGACCTGTTTCCAGAACAACAAATTTATTATTTTTTATTGCACTGATATCCTTTATCTGAGGATTTGCCTTTACTATTTCCTGAGGATCCTTGACAAATGTCAGAATTATATCAGGATTTTCCTTTATTATATACTCCGGTGTCAAAGTAGGGCTCATCCCTTCCATTCCTGCAGCAATATTTTTTATATTCAGCATTTCCATAATATCATTAGGCAATGTCCCTTTACCAAAGACTCTCATTGGTGTCGGCGCAAGTATAAACAGACCTTTTTTCTCTGCTGTGTCTATTTTTTTTATTTCTTCTATTTTCTGTTTTTTTTCAGCTATTATTTTTTCTGCCTCTTTTTCTTTTCCGAGAATTTTTGCCACTTTCTGAAAATTCTTAAATATATCTTCTATTGAATTTGCCTGTATCTTTATAATCTCAATATTATTGGAAGTTAAGCTTTTATCAATGGCATCTGATGAATGAAAGGACTCAATTACTAAATCAGGTTTCAACGCTATTATTTTTTCCAGCGAAGGATTTATAAATGTACCAACACTTTCAACTTTTTCCGTTTTTTCTTCAGGCCAGATTTTCGATCTTTCCAGTTTGGCAATTCCGACCAGCTTGTCTTCTCCTCCAAGCAGATATACCATTTCTACAACTGCCGGATCCAGGACAACTATTCTGTCGTATTTTTTCTCACTTTTTTCATTTACTTTAGTTTCAGCATTTGCTTTAGATTTTTCCTCTTCTTTTCTACCACATGAAAAAACTGCAAATAGTAAGACTAAAATAAATAAGCTATATTTCGTTAAATTTCTTATTTTAATATTTTCCATTGATTTTGCCTCCTAAATCTTATTCGGTATTACATAAGAAAATCCATTATTTTCTATCACTTCACAGTTAAATCCATATATTTCTTCCAGAATTTCAGGCCTAAAAAGTTCCTTTGGAGTACCTTCATATGCTATTTTTCCTTCCTTCAGCAATATTATACTGTCACAGTACATTGAAGCAAGATTCAGATCATGAAGCACCATTACTGCAGTAAGATTTTCATTTTTTACAAAATATGAAGTCAGTTTCATTATCTCCAGTGCATAATTCATATCCAGAGCGGAAGTAGGCTCATCAAGCAGCATTATATCCGTATTCTGAACAAGTGCCCTTGCCAGAAGAACTCTCTGAAATTCTCCTCCCGACAGTGAAAAAATGACTCTGTTTTTAAATTGGTCTATTTTAAGCATCCGCATTATTTTTTCCACTTGTTCCCTGTCTTCCCTGTCAAATCCTATCCACCTGTTTTTTATATAAGGAACTCTTCCCATATAAACAACATCTTCAACTGTCAGAGGCATTGTAAGCGATGATTTCTGTGGAACAAAACTTAGTATCTCAGCAAGCTCTGACTGACTGTATTCCTTCAGTTCCTTATTGTCAATTTTAATAATTCCCTGTCTTGGATGTAAATATTTCAATATTACTTTGAGAAGCGTTGATTTACCGCATCCGTTAGGTCCTAAAATACCTATAAATTTTCCTTTTTCTATGTTAAAATTTATTTCATTAAGTAAATTTTCTTCAGTTAATCCATAACTGAAACTCACATTTTCTATTGAAATATCTTTTTTCATAATCCTATACACCTCTTCTTCTTATTGCAAGATATAGAAAAAAAGGAGCTCCAAAAAATGCAGTTACAACACCTATCGGAATTTCAATAGGATTCAGCACCATTCTTCCAATTGTATCACATATGAGTAAAAACAATCCCCCACCTAATGTAGACAAAGGTATCAGTTTTGTATTACTGCTGCTTTTTGCCAGAAGTCTTATCGTATGAGGCACAATAAGTCCTACAAAGCCTATCATTCCAGTAAATGCTACTGAAAATCCTACAATCAGTGATGAAACAATAAGCATATTTTTCTTTAATTTTCCTACATTCAGTCCCAGGGAATGAGCTTCCTCATCTCCACTAAGCAGGAGATCCAGTTCATGTCTCTTCAGATAAAAATACATAATTGATATAACAAGGGGAACTATAAGAATGGAAACTTTCAGCCATGATGCCGCTCCTATATATCCCATCATCCATGTCACTATCCTGAAGGAATCCTGGCCTATCATATAAATACTGAAGGAAGTAAATGCCCCCAGAAAGGATGAAATGGCTATTCCTACAATAAGTAACGTCGTTATATCAGTTTTTGTCTTAGATTTTGAAAGCCTGAATATAATAAGGGAAACAACTACTGAAGTTACAAATCCCAATATTCCGTACATTACATCAGGTAAATCAAGCATATATGCAATTACTGCACCAAAAGTGGCACTTGCAGATATCCCAATTATATAAGGGTCTGCCAGAGGGTTCTGGAAGACAGTCTGTACGACTGTCCCAGAACTTGCCAGCAGCATTCCTATCAGGATTGCCATAAATATTCTAGGCAATCTCACATCAAAAAGTATTGATCTTATATTTTTTTCATCTATAAAATTTTTATCTGTCAAAAGACCCATTATTTCCTTTATTGATATTTTTGTATCTCCAAGGAAAAGTGATATAAATATGAATATAATTAGAAGAAATGACAATCCTAAGTATATTTTTCTCATATTTATATTAGAATTCATAGCTTGCTCCTATAAAGTATGTTCTTTCATCTGCAGGAGAATAAGTTGTAACTCCTGTAAAAGTATTTGTAGTCTGACTTATGTTATATTTTTTATTAAATACATTTTTAACTCCTGCAGTTAATCCAAATCCACTTTGATGTTTATATTTTAATCCTAAATCAGTAGTAGAATAAGAAGGTATTTTTTTATTGTAGTTATCCACAGCATTTGAATAATAGTTTAAATTAGCTGTTGCTTTTAAACCATCAACTATTTCATAATCCAGTCCCAACGTTGCTTTTACTGAAGGAACTCCTGGTATTTTCTGACCATCTTTAAATTTATGAGTTGTCGATGCTGATACATCATCTCCAACTTTTTTAATTTTAGCATTTACATATGAGAAAGATTCATTCACTCTTAATTTTCCAAAATACTGTTCAGCAAATAATTCTATTCCTGTTCTTTCTGTTGCTTTTAAATTATGGAAAGTCCATCTTGCTGTAGCAGGTCCTGCCGCTACTCCATGATCCATATTTAAATATATTTCATTATTAGTTCTTGTATGGAATACTGTCGCACTTACAAAAGAATTCCATAACATGTCTTTAAATCCTAATTCATATGTATCAAATTTTTCTGTTTTTATATTATTTAATGTATAAGTTGCTGCTCCCGGAGCATAATCAACAAATTCTGTAGCTGCCGGAGATCTGAATCCTCTTTCATATTTTACATATACATTTCCTGTATCAGAGTATTTATAGTTAAGACCTAATTCATAAGCACTGTTACTATCTTTTCTAGTTCCTACTGTTTCCCTTCCTGGTACATTAATTATTCTTCCTCTTGCTCTCATTACTGAACCAGGAACTTTTCTATTTGTCTCATATTCTGCCCTTTCATATCTGTATCCTGCTGTTCCTTCTAATTTATCAACTATTTTATGACGTCCTAACAGATAGAAAGAATTTGTTTTTTTAGATAAATCCACGCTTATCATCGGAGTTCCAAAAATGCTCTGTTTTCTACTTCCCTCATGATCAACATAATTATATCCGAAAATTATATTTCCATTTTCCAGTTCATAATTTCCTTTAAAGTTTATACCTTTTTTTGTATCTTTAAATTTTGTTTCTGGTACTCCTGGAGATAATTTAGTTGTATTCTGTCTATAACCTAATAATGAAAGTTTAAAATTATCTGTTAATTTTCCATCATAACCTAAACTATATTCTTTTCTTTCAACTTCAATACGACTTAAATCCCCTGACTGCTTTCTGTCCTTTAAAAGCTGTGCTTCAGTTAATGCACCTGCAAAAGTTTCCTCAGCATTATATCTTGCCGCTTTAAATTTCAAGCTGTGATTATCTGTTATATTGTATTTTAAACCACCTTTTAAATAATCATACGATTCCTTTTCACCTTTTCTGTAACCTTTTCCATTAGTATTTTCATATCCTAAATCTATGATAAATTTATTATTAAAATTTATTCCTGTATCAAATCCAAGTTTATTTGTTCCGTAAGAACTGTTCTGGTAATATACTTTTCCTGATGCTCCCTCTTTTGTTCTATTTTTAGTAATAATATTTACTACTCCACCTCTAGTTCCACTTCCGTAAAGTACAGTTCCTCCACCATTTATTATCTCAATTCTCTCAATATCATTAACTGATATTGTATTTAAAGGTACGTACGCATGAGAAGTATCAATTGTGTCCATCGCAATGTCACCATTAATAAGAATCTTTACTGAAGAAACTGCTTTAGAAACATTTCCACTTGTTCCAAGACCAAATTTTCCCTGTCCTCTTATATCAACAGCAGATCCAAAGCCTGTCTGAGTTATGCTCACTCCAGGAGCTTGTTTCAGGATATCTTCCACAGTATTATAACCTTTTTCCTGAATATCTTCAGCTGTAATAACAGTAATATTTTTTATCTGATTTTCAATATTATCACTGAATCCTGTTGCTGTAACAACTGTTTCCTGAAGTTTTCCTTCATATTCTTCCTCTGCATATAGAGAAAAAGCAGCTAAAATCAAGCTGAAAATTGCAATTTTTTTTAACATACGTTTCACCCGTGTGTGACATTAATATACATCAGTCACACTTCTCCTTTCTTCATTTGTTGTATTTTATCTATTATTTTTTTGTATATTAAGATTGATATTCTTTATATTCTGGTCTCTTAATTTTGCCATTGTTTCCACTATAACTCCGTATTCCAGATGCTCATCTGCAGTAACTGTAATATCCCCTAAAAGCTCTTTTGGAATTTTTTTTACTTCGGCAGGAATACTCTCCAGAGAAATTTTCTTTACATTATCTCCTGTTTTTATATAGTAGTTCTTATTTCTATCCACTACTATTTCTATCCTTGTTTCTTCCTTTCTATCAAATTTTGCATCAGATTTAGGCATGGATAGCTGAAATTGTGAATATTTATTAAATGTAGTTGCAATCATAAAAAATATAAGAAGCATAAATATTACATCTATTAGATTTAACATTGATATTTCGGTATTCTGCTTACTTCTTCGGTTGACAAATTTCATCTTTTTATTCCTTTCACAAATAGAAATATTTTTATCCCTAATGACATACTCCACTATTTATCTTCTACAAACCGTTTCATGTTTTTTAATTCTAGTAAGAAAATGCAGGGCAGCTCTTTCCATTTCGAGAATTATTGCATCTATTCTTCTGTTAAAATAGTTATAGAAAACTAATGAAGGTATAGCTACAATCAATCCGAAAGCAGTTGTATAAAGTGCTTCAGATATACCAGCCGCAACAGCTTTTGCACTATCGGCATTATTTGCCGTCAATGCAGAAAATGAAGCAATCATTCCGGTAACTGTTCCAAGAAGTCCTAATTGCGGTGCAGTATTTACAACTGCCCCAAGAAGCCACATTCCTTTTTCCAGCTCTCCTGTCTGTGCCAGAATAGCTTCCCGTATTATTTCTTCAAGATATTCCCTTTCCGATTCTTCTATTCCGTCCAAATCCAAATCTATACTATTCATTGTCTTAGTAATAACTCTCGATACAGAATCTTTTCTTTCCTTAGTAATTCTTACTATTTCATCTTTACTTTCTGTCAGAAGTAATTTAAATAACTGTCTTCTATACTCATTTGTATAGTCCTTCTCTTTTGTAAGAAAAAGCCATAATTTTTCGAGAACTACTGCAAAACCACATATTGATGCCAGCAATATTCCCCACATAAATATTCCACCTGCAATAAAGTAATGTATCATGCTTATTTTTCCTTTCAAATTAATATACTTTGATAACGATAATATTTTAGCCTATAAATTTATAATAGTCAAATTTATTCCCTATAAAAATAAATTAATTTTTTTTAAAAAGCTTTTTATACTTTTTTCTATCTTTTTCAGGACTTTATTTTTCTAATTTTATAGACATTTGCTCATATATAATCATTTGACAAAAAAAATGTAATTTGATAATATTATCTTGAAATCAAGATAATAAGGTGATATGGATGTTAAAACATAAGGAGCTTCTAGATACTGTCATTACACTTACTCAGGTAAACAGCTATTTCACAAAAGTTCTCAATGAAAATATTTCAAAATTTGGATTAAATCTGACGGATTTTTCTGTTCTTGATCTTCTGTTTCAGAAAGGAGAACAGACAACACAGAAAATAGGGGAAAAAATATTAATTACAAGCGGAAGTATTACATATATAATAAATAAGCTTGAAAAGATGGAACTCATCTGTAGAAATAAATCTGAAACAGATAAGCGTATTACTAACATAAGACTCACAGAAAAAGGGAAAAAAACTATTTTTAAGATACTTCCTTTACAAATAGAAAAAATCAATGAAATATTTTCTGATTTTACAAAAGAAGACCTTGTTAATTTAAACTGTCTACTTAAAAAATTTAACTTTTCCTTTTTAATTTGATTTTTTCTTTTAAAAGGTATAGAATAGTAGAAAATAAAGAAATCAGGTGTGTATATTCGCATCTGATGAAAGGAAGCGAAATGAAAAATTCAAATAATATAGATTTAAAAAACAAAAAGGGACTCGAAAAAGGAACTTCCCATGAGGAAGAAATTGCCAATTTTGTCAGTCATACTGTCGGTGCAGGACTTTCAATCCTTGGATTCATTCTGCTTATAATAAGAGCCAGCTGGGTAAATAATATTGCCGCTATTATTTCCTTTATTATTTTTGGACTTGGACTGATAACTCTCTATACAATGTCATCAGTATACCATGGTTTAAAACCTGGAACTGCAAAAATGGTTTTTGAAATCCTTGATCATTCAGCCATTTATATCCTGATAGCAGCCACATATACTCCTTTTCTGATTCTGGTAGTAAAATCTCCAGCAGGAATGCTTGTACTCTGGATTCAATGGATTATATGTATAATAGGTATAACATTTAAAGCTTTTTTTACAGGAAGATTTAAACTGTTTTCCACCCTCCTTTATCTGTTCATGGGATGGATGATTGTATTTTCATGGGGAGAATTACGGGCAAATATAAGTAATGTTTCACTGGCTTTCCTTATAGCAGGAGGAATACTTTATTCATTAGGAACTATTTTCTATATGTGGAAAATCTGTAAATATAATCACATGATATGGCATATTTTTGTAATTATGGGAAGTATCGCTCATTTCTTTGCTGTATTTCTTCTTGTATAGAAATACAGGATTAAAAAATAATCGTTATGAATCAGATTATGATTCGTAACGATTATTTTATTTTTTACACTTCTAATATTCTTGTATAAATTTCATATTCTCCGGCAAGTTTTTTATCCAGTATTTGCTTATAATTTTCAATCTGCTGAATATATATTTCATTCTCTAATGGTTCATATCCTGTCTTATAGTCAAAAATATATATTTTTTTATTTTCCTCATCTATATTTATTCTGTCCATGATTTTCTTGTTTCCTTCTGAATCATATATTTCAAATTCTGTATATACTTTATATTTTTTATCGTAAATATCCCTATTTTTAGAAATAAATTCTTCCAGTCTGGAAATAATTTCTATTAAAATAGTCTTTCCAAGCATATTTCCATATCTGCTTAAAAGAGCTGATCTTGCTGTCTTTCTATCTTCCTCAAGATTATTTAGTATATGCTCAAAATAATAGTGTATAGCAAGACCCTTTTTTCTCTTAAACTCTTCCTTCAGAGTTATTTTAAAATCTTTTACAGGGAAATTTACTTTGCTGTTTGAAAAATAAGGCATTATTCTGTTAAGCTTTTCATCTGTCTGCTGATTATTTCCAGATAAATTGTCTTCCGTTTTTTTCTCACTTTCAGTAATTTCTCCACATTCATATCCTTCATTTTTTCCATAAACATCTATAAGTCTTTTAGCTAGACCTTTTCCTCCTGATTTGTTTGTGTCAAAAAACAGCAGCAAATTTTTCTTTGCCCTTGTCAAAGCCACATAATCCGCATTTATTTCTTCCATTTCCTTTTTATATTCATTATTTTCCTTGATATTGCTATAATATCCATCAATAAATGTCTTTTTATACTTTCCAAATGTTAACAGAAATTTATCCAGTTTCGTATATTTTTCATCGTATTCGAAATAAACTTCCAAATCATCGGTTTTATTTGACTCAGTATTACTTTTATAATAGAAAACAGTATCAAATTCAAGTCCTTTTGATTTATGTATACTCATTAGATTTATTGCTTCCACGTCACTGCTACTCACCTGAGTTATTTTATCTTTTTCCTCTTCCATAAAACTTACAAATTCAAATAAATCATCATTTTCCTTAAGTATATTGAAAAAATTGAATATATTCTTTATATCACTATTTGTAGGATAAAAATTTATCACATTGAAATTTTCTATTATTTTTTGAGAAAAATTTTCCTTTTCATATTTACTGTTCAAATTTTTTGTTAACTTTTTTAGTTCTTTTATTTTATACAGTACATCTGAAAAAAGAAGGCTATTTCTATTCATTTTATCTATTTCTTCATATTTTTTTAGTTTTTCTGCCGTAGCCCCTTCCTGTCTGTTAACATATTCTGAAAAAGTTTCTCTTTTTCCATCCCTCATATATTCTTCTATTTTTGATTTATTTTCAAGAAGATATCCCACATGGTCATTCAGACATCCTATAAGGTCAGACCTCATAAATTCGAGAAAATATATAAAGTTATGAAATACAAAATATTTTATTAGTTTGTATAATGGAATTATTGCTTCATGATCCAGTATAGACGCATTATTATTTAATGTATAAGGAATATTTTCCTCATTCAGTCTTTTTACAATATTCTGTATCTGAGTATTTGTTCTACATAAAATACAGCTTTTCCCAAGATTTTTTATCTTTCCTTCCTTAATTAAGTACACTATATCTTCATATGTTCTGGCAACTCCTGAACCCCTGGGAACTTCTCTCAAGCAATAGCTAAAATATCCTCCCTGATAATCTTTATCATCTCTATATTTTACAGGTAAATACTCCCATTTTTTATCATATCCTTCATAAATCCTGTTTACATTTTCAATAACCTGTTTATAGCTTCTGTAAGATTTATCAAGATTTTCAACTTTTCCGTCTATTATTTTATCAAGTTTTTCAAACAGCTCTTTTTCTCCACCACGCCATCCGTATATACTCTGTTTTTCATCACCAACACAAATTATATTTTTTGCACTTTCCATTAATAGACTCAAAATTTTCCATTGCAAAACACTTGTATCCTGAAACTCATCTATCATTATTGTTTCTATTTCTCCACCAATCAGTTCAAGAAAATCCTTTGTAACACCATTTTCCTGAACAAAATTAAGTTCCCTGTCAAAAATAAATTTATATGTATAAACTGAAACATCATTATGTGTAAATCTCTTTGATTTTCTCTTTTCATTTTCAGCAATACTGTAGATTATTTCTGCAATTTCTGTCATTTTTTCATGCAGTGGAACTACCTTTTTTGTAAATATATTTTTTGACAGACTTTTCATGAAAGGTTCCTTTAGATTGTCTATCTCTTCAATAAAATTTCCTATTTCTTTTCCCTTTACAGTTCTTCCATTTTTGATTTTGAATCCTTCACCTTTATAGAAAATTTCCCAGTTTTTAATTACAATTTCTATCTTTTCCCTTTTATTTTCAATTTTATCTTTCATCATTTCATCAATATTCTTAAATTCTTTATAAATAATATGAAAATCATCATTTATAAAATTTGTTACAGGTTTAATTTCACCCTTTTTTCCGTTATTTTTTATTTCAGCTATCGCTTCAATCTGTTCAAATGTTTCTTCAAGATAATTTACAAAACTTGTATCTTCCTTTTTTTCACTAAAATCAGTTTTTTCCTCAGACAGAATAAAGTAATTCTGTAACTTCAGTATATTCTTTATAAATTCTATATATACTCCTATTTCCTTTTTTTCTTTCTTTTCTTCTACTAAAAATAGAAATTTTTCAAAATATTCTTGATTCTCTAAAATTTTTCCAAGAATATTTCCATAAAATTCTTCATCCTCTTCATCAATAGTTTCAAAATTATATATTCCAAAAAAAGGTGCTATCGTATTTTTAAATATCCTGTTTGTAAATCCGTCAATTGTATAAATACGTATTTCATCCTTGTTTCTTATAATATTAAAATATATTTCCTGAAGTTTTTCCTTATTTATCTGGGAATCTTCTAATCCATAGATTTCCTTAAGATTTTTTTCAATATCCTGCCAATTATATTTTTCAAACGCAATCTGATAAAGAAAATCATAGATTCTTTCCTTTATTTCAGCAGTTGCTTTTTTTGTAAAAGTCATTACAACTATATTTCTGTAATCTGTCCCTTTTATAAGATTAGCTATAAATTCCAGGGAAAGTCTATATGTCTTTCCTGTTCCGGCACTTGCCTTCAATACTGTCCTATTCATTTTCTCCATCCATTTCATCCTCCCATCTGCATATATCCTTATACGTTGTATGAGCATATGTACTTCCTTTTTCTCCGAGACTGTAGTACTCATTTTCATAATATCTTTTTAAAACATTTTTTATATCATCTTCAGTCAGAGAAGAAGACACTCTCTCATCTTTTATTATTTCACCATTCCATGTATCCACTATCCATTTTTTTATTTCTTTTCCATCATTTTCTTCCAGCATTATCGCATAATAGTCAAGCTGTCTCTGTGCATTTTCTACTTTACTCTCTTTTTCTAATTTTCCTGACTTGTAGTCTACAAATATTTTTTCCATAGCTGTCTTTATATATAAATCAATCCTTCCATTTATATATACATTTTTATAAATATTTTTTTCTTTATCGAGTCTTACTTTTTCTTCAGAATAAATCTCTATTTCATACTGATTAAGCATTTCTTCCTTTAACTGCCTGAAAAAGTTTTTAACTGACTTTGCGATTTCCTCAAATGATATTTCGCTGTAAAATTTAATAAATTCCTGCGGCATCTTATATTCATAGAAACTAAGCACTTCATTCAATATTTTCTTTATTTCATCAATATCTGCGTCATATTCGAAACTTTCTATTTTTTCCTTGTTTTCCTTTACAATTTTTTCATAAACAGAGTGAATTATACTACCAAACATCAGAGGGCTAATCTTTTCATCAATTTCCTCTATTTCAGTTTTCCCTATCATATTCTCAAGATAATATCCATATTCAAATTTTTCCATTTTCTCAAATGAATAATACCCTAAATTCAATCTTGTATCTTTTAAGCTTTCCAAATCCTTTTTCAGCTTCGACTTTATAAATTTCCCTATTTTTCTTTTTTCCCACTTATCTTCTGTAAAGTATCTTTTTACAAATTCAAGTTCATCCTTTTCCAGTATTTCATTTTTTATTATTTCTTTACCATATTTCAGTCTGATCTCTTCAACAATTCCTGAGCAGTCCTTATTTTCATCTATATTTTTAATATACGACAGATACACATTTTCTGCGTTTAAAATATTATTAATAAGCTTAAAGTTTTCAATCTTTTTTTCTTCTTCTGAAACAGGAAGTCCTATTTTTTCTCTCTGTATTTTTGAAAATAGGAAATTATTCACCCTTACCTCAGGAAACGTATCCTGAAGATTCAAAAATATCAGATTTTTTTTAGAAGTTTCTGAAATTGAGGAAAAATCATTTATACTGTACTGTTCAGCATCATCTTCACTTATTTTTTCAAGATCAAGGCTTATTGCTTTCTTGTCGAGATATTTCAAAAATAATTTTAGCAGGCTCGCTGATATATTTTTTCCAAAAAATCCTTCCCATAAATCATCAAAATCAAATTCCTCCAGAACTCTCATTTCTGAGAGGGCTTCAAAATATTTATCACGGACATTGCTTCCTTCAATATCATTTTTATTGAACAGCTCTGAAAGATAATCTTCAAAATCCTTTAAAGTGGAAAAGTTCAATATTTTTTCCAGATTTTCCATAAATTTCGTAAGTATTTTAACTTCATCTTCATATAAAAATTTTTCCCGGTCTTCATTTTCTTCAGCGAATTTATTTAACTGCTCCTTCGAAATATATTTATAATCCTCCCTTGCAAAAGATTGAAAATAGGAATAAGTTTTTCCAAGACCAAAAGTATTTAAAAAATTATCTGATTTGTATGCACTATACAGTTCCTTTACTCTAAACATATAAAGTTTCTTACCATTTTCTTTATGAACTGTCCTCACACTTTCCAGAATATTGTACAAAAGTTCCAGAACTTTATATATCTTTGTTTTTTGCATTGTTATTTCAAGATTATATTTTATTTTAGACTGGTTAAGAAGATGGTAATCTGTCTCATTATTTTCAATATTTCCCTGTAAATCATATATTTTGCAGTTGTTTACATCCTCTTCTGAAATATCTCTGGAAGAAAGCTTTTTTATCATTCCCAACAGCTGTGCAAATTTATTTTCATATTCATGAATTTCAATATTTACACTGAAATTTCTTTCAAATTCCTCTTTCTCAGGCAGTAAAAAGCTATCTTTTATCTGTAGTTTTTTCTCATCAAAGTCATTTTTTCCCAGCTGAAGCTTATTTTCAACTTCTATTCCCTTTGATTCAAGAATTTCAATCATTTCTTCTTCAAATGGAGTAAATTTAACTTTATTTATAAAACATATTTTTTTATACTTCTTTATAAAAGCATCTGAAATATTTTCTTTTCTTCTAAGCATATAAGGTAGAATAAGCCTTTTTTCCTGTACTTTTTTTTCTATATTTTTATTTATCTTAATAAGCATATCAAATATTTTTTCCTGCCATTTTTCAAGTCCTATTTTTTCTTTATCTGAATAATCTACCTTATATTCCTGCATTTCAGAAAAAAGTGCATAAAAATTGTATGCAATATCTATTGCATCATAATAATTCTTTATTTTCAAGTTCTTTTTTATGCTGTCATTTAATGAATTATAGAACAGTACAACTTGTTTTTCTTCCTTTATGACAATTTTATCCGTTTCAAAAAGTTTTTCATAAAAATCATAGCTGTTCAGTAATTTAAAGTTGTTGAAAATGTTCTGATATGTTTTTAAGTACTCCCTTTTTATTTCAAAAAACGAAGATGAATTTTCAAATACATATAAATTTTCTTCGTTTTTATCAAATTCTTCAGAAAGGATTTCCTTCAAATCAGATTTTAAGCCAAGATAAGTTATTTTCATTATAAATTCCTCACTCCTTTTTTAATATTATATACATTATACTTCTTTATTCAATTATTTACAACTGAAATTGCTGACCCTGATTTCCATTTTTACAGTACTTTCATTTCTATATAACTTTTCAGGTATGTAATAAAAAATCAGCTCAGCTACCAAATCCTTAAAAAGAATACGGTAAAACCGAGCTGATTATTTTTATTATCTTATTATCTGAAACAGTATCGCCACAACTAGAAATGCTGTTGCTATCCATTCAGTAAACTTTTCAATTCCTTCTTTTTCCTCGTCTACTATATTGGCATTTTTAGCCAGTCCCTGACTTCTGTCAGGCTGTAACAGGATAACAGCTATCATAATTATAGCTAAAACTACTAAAATTATTACCAGTAAATTTTCTAACATTATTCCTCCTATTAATTTACGGCAAATTATACATTAACTACTTAACTGCAGAATCTCCCGCTTTTACTATTATAGTGAATTTTTCAGGAATTAAACTTGCTCCTCCAACTAATCCACCATCTATATCTTTTTGAGCGATAAGCTCAGCCGCATTGGCATCATTCATTGATCCGCCATACTGAACTGTTACATTTTCAGCCACTTCAGCATTGTACAGCTTTACAAGTAAATTTCTTATAAATGCATGAACTTCCTGTGCCTGTGCAGGAGTTGCTGTTTTACCTGTTCCTATTGCCCATACAGGTTCGTATGCAATTACTACATTTGCCATTTTTTCAGCACATACATCCTTTAATCCACCTACTATCTGCTCTTCAACCACTTTTTCAGTAGTTCCATTTTCTCTTTCTTCCAATTTTTCTCCAACACATAAAATTGGTTTCAATCCATGCTTAAGTGCCGCTTTTACTTTTTCATTGACTATGGCATCAGTTTCCCCATAGTACTCTCTTCTTTCTGAATGTCCTAAAATAACATATTCAACACCTAAATCCTTTAACATCAATGGAGAAACTTCTCCTGTATAAGCCCCACTGTCATTTGCATTCATGTTTTCAGCAGCTATTTTAATATTTGATCCTGCTGTTTCTCTTGTTGCTGTTTCTAAAGCTGTAAACGGTACCCCTATAACTATTCCTGCATTTTTAACATCTGCAACCAGAGGTTTAAATTCTGCAAAAAATTCTGCCGCTTCTTTTGCAGTTTTATTCATTTTCCAGTTTCCCGCTACGATTACTTTTCTCATTATTTTTCCTCCATATTTTTATTTTTCCTAGATATTTTAACATACTTTATTATATTTAACAATAATATTTATTCAGTACTGCTATATTCTGAAAAATATCGGCTTTAAAAACACATTTCAAAATACTGAACTGTTCTAGTTTTTACCTGTCATTTCACTTTTTTCATTTAATTCTGCAAATGCAGTTATTGTACTCGCAAGATTCTGGAAATTTGCAGGGACAATAATTTTTGTAGCTTGTCCATCTGCAACTCTTTCAAATGCTTCCATTCCTTTTAATGAAAGTACTTCAGGTGTAGGTTTAGCTTCATTCAGAAGTCTTAATGCTTCCGCTTTTGCCCTCTGAATTGAAAGAATAGCTTCCGCTTCCCCTTCAGCTTCCTTTATAGCCTGTTCCTTTTTAGCCTCTGCTCTCAATATTGCAGCCTGTTTTTCCCCTTCAGCCACTAATATTGCAGATTCCCTTTTAGCCTGTGCTTCAAGTATATTTGCCCTTTTTTCTCTTTCTGCCTTCATTTCCTTTTCCATGGCAGATCTTATGTCAGCCGGTGGAATTATACTTTTCAGCTCAACCCTGTTTACTTTAATTCCCCATGGGTCAGTAGCTTCATCAAGCTCAACTCTCATGTTTGTATTTATTACATCTCTCGAAGTCAGTGTCTGGTCGACAGTCATGTCTCCGATTATATTTCTCAATGTTGTTGCAGTAAGATTTTCAATAGCTGATATTGGTCTTTCAATACCATAAGTATATAGTTTCGGATCAGTTATCTGAAAATATATTATTGTGTCAATCTGCATAGTAGCATTATCTTTTGTAATTACTGGCTGAGGTGGAAAATCCACAACCTGCTCTTTCAATGAAACTACTCTTGCAACCCTGTCAAAAAACGGATTTATAAAGTTCAGTCCTGATGACAGAGACTGGTCATATTTTCCTAATTTTTCAATAATATAAACTCTTGATTCAGGAACAATCTTAATAGCCTTAAATATTATTATTAAAGCTGCTACTAATATTATTATTCCAAATGGTAATAAAAGAAACATATTTATCTCCTCCTAATTTTTCATTTCAGTTTTTTTCTGTTATTATTTTTTTTCAAGTACAATTTTATTTCCTTCAAAATTTTTTATTCTAACAATGTCTCCTGCTTTAAAAAATTCTTCACTTGTCCCTGTCCATATTGAACCTTTAAATTTTACTTCATATTCCTTTTTCAGTTTATCAGTATTTACAACTTTTTCAATTTTAATTTCAGAACCTTTCATCTGAGAACTGAAATTTTTATCTGTCTTCTGAATATATCTTCTCAGAACAGGTCTTGTAAATATTACAAAAATCAATGAAAATACCGAAAAAATTAAAAATTCTACCTTAGGATTGTTTATAAATCCTGCCAGCAAAGTTACAATTAAAGCAGCTAAAGCAAGCCATATTGTAACAAGACCAGGTATTACAATCTCAAGTATAGCAAAAATTGCCGTAGCAATTGCCCAAAACATAGCTCCCATTTAAAATTCTCCCTCCCGGAATTAATCCATTAATAAGTTTTTTATTTTTATGCATTTCATATATTATGTATAAAT
>ERZ773077.1336-NODE-1336-length-17095-cov-70.635153_pt1 | contig 17095 bp, 15 predicted proteins | sample MGYA00580612_ERZ773077 | MGnify/ENA primary metagenome ERZ773077 (study PRJEB29015, sample SAMEA2737971) | human oral metagenome | biome: human oral; feature: human-associated habitat; material: dental | place: China | collected 2021 ...
CCGTGAGTGGTGAGCGGCTTGCGCTGGCGGTGGTGCTGTTTGAGGCGCACCAGCAGCCATAGCAACAGAGCCAGTAATAAGAAAGAAAGAGAAAGAGATAAATCGAACATCGCTGCCCCCGCAAGTAATGGCACGAAACACTTTGCATCCCTAATTATTTTGCTAGTTTACTTGGCAAGGCAGTGAAGCCTTGGTTATGCGGGATGAAGTTGTTCGGCTGTAGGTATCAGAATCGGTGTTTGTTATCTGTTTGTTATCGCGGCGCGTGGCCGGTTTTTAAAGCTTGCCACCTTGAGCGGCGGGCAAGCTGTTTGCTTGTTATATTTCAGCAAGCTCCTCTGTTTCAAAAACCTTTGTATCTGTTTTAAATTATAGCGATTTCTTTACATTTATGTCCAGTAAGTGGCTAAAGTGCGGGGAAAGGTTAAGGCATATGTGCAACAAGTGCGTTATTGTGGACAATAAGTATAAAATTATGCTTATTTTTGCAGTCATCATATAATTTCTACTTGCTTTTGTGTCCATGAATGTCTATTATGCCAGTAATTAGCAAATTACCGGTTTAAATTAGACTGAAAGTCCATTATGAAACTTGATATTGATCTCCTGATTGCTTATTTCGGTGGCGTAAACGCATTGGCCGAGGCCTTACGCCGGCATGATCCTGAAGGGGCTGCCTCCACCGCAGCCATCTACAAATGGCGCACACGCGGCTCCCTACCGTTGGCACAGCTGCAAAGGCTGACTGCCTTGGCTGAAGCGCAAGGCAGGCCGTTGGATTTGAATGCTTTTCTGGAGCAGCAGCCTACTTTGCAGCGCGCCCCGGCACAGCCAGGCAATAGCCGCATAGTGGTATTCGATACCACTTTGCGCGATGGTGAGCAATCTCCGGGTGCCGCTATGACTAAGGAAGAAAAAGTGCGCGTGGCACGGCAGTTGGAGCGGCTGGGGGTGGATGTCATCGAGGCCGGTTTTGCTGCAGCCAGCCCCGGCGATTGGGAAGCCGTGCACGAAATTGCCCAAACCATTACCGAATCAACCGTTTGCTCGTTGGCGCGGGCGGTGGAGAACGATATACGCAAGGCTGGCGAGGCGATTGCACCCGCACCGAAAAAGCGCATCCACACCTTTATCGCCACCAGCCCCATCCATATGGAATACAAGCTGAAAATGAAGCCGCAGCAGGTCATCGATGCGGCGGTGAAAGCGGTGAAAATCGCCAAAGAATACACCGACGATGTGGAATTTTCCGCCGAAGACGCGGTTCGTTCCGATTTGGACTTTTTGGCTAAAATTTTTACGGCGGTGATTGAGGCGGGCGCGACCACCATCAATATTCCCGATACCGTCGGCTACTCCATCCCTTCCGTGTGGTACGAGCGTATCAGCAACATCATCAAAAGCGTACCCAACAGCGATAAGGTCATCTGGTCCACACACTGCCACAACGACTTGGGCATGGCGGTTGCCAACTCGCTGGCCGCCGTTCAGGCAGGCGTGCGCCAGGTGGAGTGCACCATCAACGGCTTGGGCGAACGTGCGGGCAATGCCAGCTTGGAAGAAATTGTGATGGCGTTGAAAGTACGCCATGATTTGTTCGGCTTGGAAACGGGTATCGATACCACGCAAATCGTGCCGGCATCGAAACTGGTGTCCACCATTACCGGCTATCCCGTGCAGCCCAACAAGGCGGTGGTCGGCGCAAACGCCTTTGCGCACGAATCGGGCATCCATCAGGACGGCGTGCTGAAACACCCCGAAACTTATGAAATCATGACTGCCGAATCGGTCGGCTGGGCCACCAACCGCCTGACCTTGGGCAAGTTGTCCGGCCGCAGCGCGTTCCGCAGCAAATTGGCCGAATTGGGCATCGAATTGGAAAGCGAAGAAGCGTTGAATGCCGCGTTTGCCCGCTTCAAAGAACTTGCCGACAAAAAACGCGAAATCTTCGATGAAGACCTGCACGCGCTGGTGTCCGACGAAATGGGCAGCATGAACGCGGAAAGCTACAAATTCATCTCCCAAAAAATCAGCACCGAAACCGGCGAAGAGCCGCGCGCCGACATCGTGTTCAGCATCAAGGGTGAAGAAAAACGCGCTTCCGCTACCGGTTCCGGCCCGGTCGATGCGATTTTCAAAGCGATTGAGAGCGTGGCGCAAAGCGGTGCGACCTTACAGATTTATTCCGTAAACGCCGTAACGCAGGGCACGGAAAGCCAAGGTGAAACCAGCGTCCGACTGGCGCGCGGCAACCGCGTCGTCAACGGGCAGGGCGCAGATACCGACGTTTTGGCCGCCACGGCCAAAGCCTATCTGGCCGCTTTGAGCAAGCTGGAGTTCGGCGAAGAAAAAATGAAGGCGCAAGGTACGGTTTGACGGATTGACGCAAGATGGAGGCCGTCTGAAAGCTGATGTTTTCAGACGGCCTTTTGGGTGGATTGGAAAAATGGAAACCGAATATGTTTATCACGATGCCGTGCTGCTGAAAGCGGCATTGGCGGGCAGGGTGTTCAGCTTGGATGTGTGGCTGTATCCGTTGTATTACCCGGGAGGAAAAGAAGTGCGGCTTGAATTTGAGGGTTGCCGCGATGTTTCCGTGTTCGAGCACTGGCTGCGGCAATATGCCGCCGTTTGTACCGAGGACGGCGATGATGAATGCGGTTTGAGGGTGGAGGGTTTGGCTATTACCGGCAGGGAGAGCGGCCTTTTTACTGCCCGGTTTGCCTGCGATTACCTGCCTGTCTTGCGTTTCAATTTTTCCGTGTTGCGGGAGGCCGTCTGAAAGGTTGGGATTCAAGGTTGAAGATCGGACGGGCAATATGCGGCAAAGATTGCCGGTCTGCCTGTTGTTTGTTGGTTTTCCTATGATGCCGGAAAGGCTGACGAGCGGCTGCGGCCGTTTGGCGGATGAACTTTAATCTGTCCTATTGCGGCAATCGAAAAGGCCGTCTGAAAATCCCTTTGCGGGGTTTCAGACGGCCTTTTGCCTTATCTGCCTATGGTATTACAGCGGCAGCAGCGGGATAACCAATACGGCCATCAGTGCGGCGATAATGCCGTAGAGGAACATCGGAACGACGGTTTTCTTGATAATCGCACCTTCCGAATTTTTGACGTCCAATACCGAGCACACGGCGATGATGTTGTTGATGCAGACCATGTTGCCCATGGCGCCGCCAACCGATTGCAAGGCCAGAATCAGTGTAACCGACAGGCCTGTGTCGAGGGCAATCTGTTGCTGAATCGAGCCGAAGGTCAGGTTGGATACGGTGTTGGAACCGGAGAAGAATGCGCCGATCGCACCCAGATAGGATGAGAAGTACACCCAGTGTTGTCCGGCAACGGAAGCAAATTCGCGGCCGATGATTTTCACCATCGAGTTGTCGCCGCCGACCAGCATCAGTTTCACCATAATCAGCGCGCCCATCAGGGCCAGCAGCGGTTTTTTGGTTTGGTTGAAAGTGGCGACGTAGAAAGTCCAGGCATCTTTAAATTTGGTTTTGTACAGCACGATGCAGATCCAGACGGTAATCACGAACGGAATCCACGCGGGAACGTACAAGGTTTGGTATTTTTCCGCCACGCCGGAGCCGAAGATGTTGCCGAAGATGATGGTCAGCGATTCGGTAACCGTAATGTCGGACAAGCCGGGCAGAGAGAAGGCGAACCAAGGCTCGGTGCTGGTCATCAATCCTTTCAGGCCGATTTGTTTGATGCGCGTTACCACCAGCATGCCGATCAGCATACCCAGCGGTGCCAGTGCTTTGGTCACCGCGCCGAAGGACGGTTTTTCCGCATTCGGGTCTTTCGGGTATTCTTTGCTCAGGCCGATGCCGTGGTTGGCGGCGAATACGGAAATCAACAGGCCGATGGCACCCGCCACCAGCGATGGGAATTCCTCGTTTACCTGTGCCAAGATGACATAAGGGATGGTACAGGAGAGGATGGCGATGTAGATGAAGCCGATGTTTTTACGGATTTCCTGCCATGATGTGATGAAGCTCAGGCCGATCAGCGGAATAATGAAGCCGGCGACAAAGTGGATGATGCCGGTTTGTTTGCCGATGGACATGATTTCGTCGTGGCTCAAATTCAGTTGGCCGAAGCCGAACCATGTCGGTGTGCCGACCGCGCCGAACGATACCGGTACGGAGTTCATCACCAAGGTAAAGATGGCGACGCGCAAGGGGTTGAAACCCAGGCTCATCAGGATGGGGGCGGCAATGGCGGCGGGTGTGCCGAAGCCTGATGCGCCTTCAATCATGAAGGCAAACGACCAGCCGATAATCATCAGCTGGGCAACGGGGTTGGGGCTGATATTGGCCAGCCATTTGCGGATAACGTCGATACAGCCGGTGGTTTCCATCATGCGGTTGAACATGATGGCGCCGAAAATCACGGTGATCGGTGTGAGGGTGGCGACAAGGCCGGCGGCAACGTTGGCGTTGAGTGCCAATGTCGGACTGTTGAAATAAAACATCTGAATGATGTAAATTAGTACCGCCGTAACCGGTAGTGCGATATAGGACGGAACGCTGTTTTTCTTCACCATCAGCCAGATCAGCAGCACGATGGGGAAGATGCTTAAAAATAAAGGCATAAAAATATCCTTTGAGGACAAGTTGTTGTTAATTTCATATCGCAGTCGATATGCGCTGTGCGGCCTCTGACCGGTGTCGTGCGGCTGCTTTTCGGACGGCGGATACGGCACGGCGCAGCCTTATCGTATTTGTCTGCCCTCTTCGGACAGGCCGTCTGAAACCCAAACGGTTCGTGCGAACCGTTTTCAGACGGCCTATTGCAGATAACAGGCCGTCTGAAAAATATGGCAAATTAAATTTAATGTATGAATGAAGCAAAGGGGTTTTCTAAACAGGCCGTCTGAAAGTGTTTTCAGACGGCCTGTTGCCCTATTTGCTTAACGTTGCTGCTTTTCCTTAATCAGGTCGTGCAGCGTTTTTGCGGCGGGCTTCATCGGTTTGCGGTGATCTGTCCAGCCCAATTGTTTACCCGGTGTCAGCATACGGAATGTGGTGGCCGCCCAGCCGAAGGCACGATAGGCTTTTTTGCCGCTGAAAATGCCGTTGTATGTACGCCAAGCCAGCGTTTCGGCTAAAGTATGCGACGCGCCTTGCCCACGTATCGGGTGTGCCACTTTTTCGTCGGGCGAGCGTTGGGCTTCTTCGCGCAGGCGGCGCATTTGAGCGGTAATCGGAATTCTTACCGGACAAACTTCGTCACACGCGCCGCACATGGTGCAGGCGGTCGGTAAGTCACGAGTGGCGTCCAAGCCCAACAGGTGCGGAGAGATAATTTCGCCGATGGGGCCGGGGTAGGTCGTGCCGTAGGCCGCGCCGCCGATGCGGGTGTAAACCGGGCAGTGGTTCATGCACGCGCCGCAACGGATACATTGCAGGGTACGGCGCATTTGCTCTTCGGCATAGGCTTGGCTGCGGCCGTTGTCCAGCAGCACCAAGTGCATTTCCTGCGGGCCGTCGAGTTCGCCGCTGCGGCGCGGGCCGGTAATCATGTTGAAATAGGTCGTAATGTTCTGACCGATGGCCGAACGCGGCAGCAGGCTGTACAAAGGCGGAACGTCCGACAGCTTGGCCACGACTTTTTCAATGCCGGTAATCGCGATATGCACGGGCGGCACGGTGGTGCTCAGGCGGCCGTTGCCCTCGTTTTCGACCAGGCACAGCGTTCCCGTTTCGGCGACGGCGAAATTGACGCCGCTCAGGCCGACATCTGCCGTGCGGTATACGTCGCGCAGGGCTTGGCGGGCGAAGCCGGTCAGTTGATCTACGTCGTCGGTGAGCGGTGTGCCGAGGTTTTGGTGGAACAGTTCGCTGACTTGTTCTTTGGTTTTGTGAATCGCGGGCATCACGATGTGGGTGGGTTTTTCACCCGCCATTTGAACGATGAATTCGCCCAAATCGCTTTCCACCGCTTTCACGCCGTTGTTGGCCAAATAATGGTTCAGCTCGATTTCCTCGCTGACCATGGATTTGCCTTTGACCATCAGTTTGCCGTTGTGCGCGCTGACGATGCCGTGAATGATTTCGCAGGCTTCCGCAGGCGTTTCCGCCCAGTGCACTTTCACACCCAAACGGGTCAGGTTTTCTTCCAGCTGCTCCAATAAGTCGGGCAGGCGGGACAGGGAACGCTGACGGATGTGTTCGCAAAGGGTACGCAATAATTGTAGTTCTTCTTCGTCCGACAATACGGCCTTGCGTTTGGTCATCAGCATGTCCATGGCCGTGCGCAGGCTTTTGCGCAGGGGTTTGTCGGACAGGGCGTCTTTCGCGTTTTGTTTGAAGGTTTCCGGTTTCGGATGGAAATGTATGGTTTGCGTACTCATGCCGCGTCCTCCAGGTCTGCCGGGTTGATGTGGGGCGGTACGAGTGCGAGTACCACCAAATCGCGCGGGCCGTGCGCGCCGTAGGCCAGGGTCAGTTGGATGTCTGCGGTTTTTGACGGGCCGGATACCAATACGACGTTGGTCGGCATGCCGTCGGCCATTTTTTCCCCGCTCATGGCGTGGTGGAAGGTGTTGTACATTTTTGCCGCATCAAACAGGCAGAAGTGTACCGGCGGGACCAGGCTTTGGCTGCGCGGTTCTTCAGTGTCCGGCCACAACACCAGCGTGCCGGTGAGGGCGATGCCGCAGCGGGCGGAGGTAAAGCCTGCGTCGATGTTGGTAAAGTAACTGTCTTTCCAATCTTCAATCGGTTTGTCGAAGGATTTGACTTCGATATCCGAGGCCGTCTGAAAAGCACGTTCGGCGGTTTGGCCGTGCTCGGTCTTCAGGGGCAGCAGGATGTTTTTCAATCCTTTTTCTCCGGCTACGCGCACCATGGTTTGCGGCCAGGTTTCGGGCGTCACCCAGTAGATTTCGGTTTTGACCGCCCGCATGGTTTTCGCCCAGTGTTTCAGGCGTTCGGTTTCGCTGTCCCATTCCTGCGAGGTTTCGCGGTAGTATTCGTCCACCTTCGGTTCGATCATCGGGTAGGCGTTGGCCTTTCTCAGTTTGGCCAGGATGTTGTCGCGTGCGCTCATGCTTTGCCTCCCGTGCGTTCCAACAGGAAGGTGGCGATGTGTTTGGGTTTGGGCATGCCGGGTTCGTCTTTGGCGATTTTGCCGCCGATATTCATCATGCAGCCCGCATCGGCGCTGACGATTTCCACCGCTTCGGTTGCTTTTAAGGAGGCTACTTTGTCGGCGACCATCGCGCCCGAAATGTCAGGCTGCTTGACGGAGAATGTGCCGCCGAAGCCGCAGCATTCGCTTTCGTGGTCGTGTACCACGCGTTCGACGTTTTTCAGGCTGTCTATCAGTTTCCAACCTGTGATGTGCACGCCCATTTCGCGCCGTGCGCCGCAGGAGGTGTGAACGGCTACTTTGATGTTGTCGCCTTTGTCTTCGGGCGTATAGCCGATATCCAGCAGGAAGTGGGTGAATTCGACCACGCGGTCGGCCACTTTTTGCGCTTGCGATTCATACCGGCTGCCTTTGAATACGTCCGGCCAGTGGTGTTTCATCATGCCGCCGCAGGAACCGGAAGGCACGACTATCGGCCAGCTTTCGGGGAACAGGTCCAGTTGGGCTTTGGCGATTTCAAAGGCTTCTTTCGGATGCCCCGATGTGAAGGCGGGTTGGCCGCAGCAGCTTTGCGCCATCGGGAAATGCACGCGGATGCCTTGCTGCTCGATCAGCGTAATCGCATCCATACCCGCTTCGGGCATGAAAATGTCCAGCAGGCATGTGCCGAAAAAATACACATCGGCAGGTTTGCTGCCGACAGTGGGTTCGGTATTTGTGTTCATGGTTTGGCTTTTGGTTTGTGTTTTGGTAAATTGGTCAGACCAATTTTATTGGAGTAGGGTTACTTTAAGTAATCTTATGTAAGCGGTCAAGTGGCATGTGGTTTTTTATGTTTTTAACCTGATAAAAAATAAGGTTTTTGCGGGAAATTAAGTAAAATTGACGACAATTAGGCCGTCTGAAAAATCTGTCGGGCGGCCATAAGCGGAGGAGGGTGTGATGCAGAAGGAAAAAACGGTCGGCAGGCAGTGTGTCGGAGCACAGATTGCCGATATTCTTGAGGAACGGATTTTGCAGAATATTTATCCGGTGGGCGGGAAGCTGCCTCCTGAAAGGCAGTTGGCGGAGGAGTTTGGTGTGTCGCGCCAGTCGTTGAGGGCGGCTTTGCGGATTTTGTCGGCGCGCGGGATGCTTTATGCGCGGCAGGGGGACGGACATTATGTTTCCGCGCGGGTGAGTCAGGCTTTGCAACTCGGTTGGGAGGAGGTGGCCGGCCGGCACGATATGGCCGACGAGGTATTGGATTTCCGCCGCAGTGTGGAGGGTTTGCTTGCAGGTTTAGCGGCGCAGCGGCGGACGGAAGCAGATTTGCAGCGTCTGCGCTATTGGCTTGCGGAGCTGGAGTCGGCTTACGGGCAGCATGATTCGGAACGGCAGGCGGCGGCCGATGCGGCGTTTCATCAGGTTGTGGCGGAATCGGCACATAATGTGATGTTCACGCGCTTGTCGGAGAGTTTGTTGCGTTTGCTGAAGGGGCATACGCGGCGTAATTTGGCCAATATGTTTGCCGCCGACCGTTACGCGCAGTTGTCGGAACAGCATGAGGCGATTTTCCGCGCCATTGAGAGGCAGGACGCATCGGCTGCGCAACGGGCGGCAGAAGCCCATTTGGATTATGTTCGGCGCAGTTTGCACGATGATGCGGAACGGGCGGCGCGCGAGGCCGTGTCGGCGGCTTTGGCCGAGAATGACGTTCAGGGCGTGTTTGTCGAAACTGTTGCTGGCGGTGGGAAATGATGGAGTCCGTGCGGCAATGTTGTGCCGGCGCAGGTTGGCCGGGCTGTTGGGTGGCGTTGTTTTATCCGAACCGAAAGGCAGTAATTTCTAAAGTATCGGAAACGTCTGCACAATCGGCTTTATTGGGTTTTAATATTGTGCGGTTCGCCGTTTGGACGAATATTGGTTAATCTGTTGCGGCTGATTTGCCGGATAATGCGGAAAGGCCGTCTGAAAACTGCCTGGAACAGTTTTCAGACGGCCTTTTTTGATAGTGGCACGGGATTATTTCAAACTTTCCTTCAAGCCTTGTATCTTGTCCTGGAATAAGGTTTCGTCGAGGTTCAGGCCATGCGTTTTGGCCACTGTGGCGAATTCCTGCATGCCGGCCAAAATATCCTGGCCGCCCGCACGCATATCGTTTTGGGCGGACAGCATTGTACTTTGGCTGTTGAAGTCGGCATTGATTGCGGTTCTCAAGCCGTTGCCCATTTTTTCAAAACCTCCGGCCAGTTTGTTTTGGATGGAGCGGCCTTCGTCGCTTTTCAGTTTGAGGGCTTTGAGTTTGGGGGCGACTTTTTCTGTGAGGGCGAGCTGATCGCGCAAAACGCCGCGGACATCTTCTTCATTCTTCGCCTGGCTGATGCGTTGCCGGTATTCGGCTTCCAGATTCGGGTGGAATCCGGCATCTTTCAATGCGCCGGCAATGGAGATTAAGTCGGATTGCTGCGGATTGCCGCAGGCGGCAAGTGCGGCGATGCTGCCGATAATCAGCAGGAAACGGCTGATTGTGCGGGTGATTTGGGAGAGGATTTTATTTTGCATGATGATTTCTTTCTCAGTAAGGATAAGGCGGGGCGTTATTGTAACGGAAGGCTGGAAAAAATACAGGCCGTCTGAAAGAGGATTTTCAGACGGCCTGTTGTCCGTTGATGTTTAATGTCTGGCCAATACGGCTCCGGCGAGGTAGGAACGTACGCCGGCGGTAATCGCGTCGGCGCACTGGCGGCGGAAGACCATGCCGCTGAGTTTGCGCTCTTCTTCCGGATTGGAGAGGAAGGCGGTTTCCACGAGGATGGACGGGATGTCGGGCGCGCGCAGGACGGCGAAGTTGGCCTGATCGATGTCGCCTTTGTGCAACTTGTTGTATTTGCCCAATTCGTTCAGCACTTTTTTGCCCAAAATCGCGCTGTCTTTGTTGGTAACGGTTTGGGTCATGTCGAGGATGGTGCTGTCGATGTCTTTGTTGCCGCCGGTTTTTACACCGCCGATGGCGTCGGCATTGTTTTGCGTTTGCGCGAGGAATTTGGCCGCAGCACTACTGGCGCCTTTGGTGCTGAGGGTGTAAACGCCGGTGCCGCGCGCGCTGGGGCTGGTGAATGCGTCGGCGTGGATGGAGATGAAAAGGTCGGCGTTCAGTTTGCGCGCTTTGGCCACGCGTACGCCCAGCGGGATGAAAACGTCTTCGTTGCGTGTCATATAGACTTTGTAGCCCATGCCTTCCATGCGTTTTTTGGTTTCGCGCGCAATGGAAAGGACGATGTCCTTTTCGCGCAGGCCGCTCTTGCCGATGGCGCCGGGGTCTTCGCCGCCGTGGCCGGGGTCGAGCACGATAATCGGCTGGCGGTGATGTTTGCGGTCGGCTGGCGGAGGGAGCGGGGTATCGTCCGGCGTTTTGGTCGTTTTCGGCGGCTTCGATACTTCGGGGGGCGGCTGTACCGGCGGGGTGCCGCTGCCTGTGCCTTGGTTGCTGATTTTGCCTTTCGAGTAGTCTTCCAACAGTGCCATCAGCGGGTCGTTGGCATCTTGGGCGTGCATCGGGTAGAGGTCGGCCACCAGGCGGTGTTTGAAGTTGGCCACGGGCGCGAGGGTGAAAAGCTGCGGATTGACGTCGGTTTTCAGGTCGATGACGATGCGTACGGTGTCGGCGGTGTTTTGACCGACGCGGATGATGCCGATATAGGGGTCGCTGCGTTGGACTTTGCTGTTGATGCTCTGCAAAACTTCATTAAGCTGTACGCCTTTGAGGTCGAGTACGAGGCGGCGCGGGTTGTCGAGGGTGAAGTAGTTGTATTGCAGCTTTTCCGTCGATTCCAGCGTGATGCGGCTGTAGGCGTTGGCCGGCCAGATACGGACGGCGACAAACTGCGGGGCGGCTTTGGCAAAAACGGCCGGTGTAACGGTAAACAGCAGGCCTGCGGCGGCGCTGCGGACTATTTGGCGGCGGGTAAATTTTTTATCCATGCTTCTAAACTTCTTTGGCCGTTTTCGGTTTGTGCGGATAGGGCGGCATTGCGGCCGTTGGCGCAATGCGTCAGGGTGAGTGTCAGGTCGGCGGGCGGGGTGAAGTTTCCGCCTTTTTGCGGCCACTCTATCAGGCAGACGGTGTTGCCGCCGGTCAAATCGTCCAGCCCCGCGTCTTCCCATTCCTCCGGCGCGGAGAAGCGGTAGAGGTCGAAGTGGTGCAGGGTAAAGCGGGGCAGGGGGTAGGATTCGACGATGGCGTAGGTGGGGCTTTTGACCGCTCCTTCAAAACCGAGCGCGCGCAGCAGGCTGCGGGTGAAGGTGGTTTTGCCCGCGCCCAATCCGCCTTCGAGCCAAACCGTCAGCGGTGCGGAGAGGCCGTCTGAAAACGCGGCCGCGAAAGCGGCGGTGGCGGTTTCATCGGGCAGGAAAACGGGCGGGTGGGAAACGGACATGTCGGCCTGACCTGAAAAAAACACGGATTATGCGTCAAACCGCCGCCCTTGCAAACCTTTGAAACGGCAGAAAAGGCAAAAATACCCGTATTTCCCGACAAGCGGCAGGCAAACGGCGTGAAAGGCGTTTAGGCGCGGAAGCGGTTTGGTATAGAATGCGCGTTTTCTTTTTTCAGACGGCCTCTTTCGGCTGATTGTTATGAATACACCCAACCAACGCCCCATCGGCGTTTTTGATTCCGGCGTCGGCGGCCTGACCAACGTGCGCGCCCTGATGGAACGCCTGCCGCTGGAAAACATCGTTTATTTCGGCGACACCGCCCGCGTGCCCTACGGCGTGAAGTCGCGGGCGACCATCGAAACCTTTACCGCCCAAATCGTCGGCTTCATGCTCGAGCACGACGTGAAGGCGCTTGTCATCGCCTGCAACACCATCGCGGCCGTGGCCGGGCATAAAGTACGGCAGATGGCGGGCAATATGCCGGTTTTGGACGTAATCAGTGCCGGGGCGCAGGCGGCGTTGGCCACCACGCGCAACAACCACATCGGCGTGATTGCCACCAATACCACGGTAAACAGCAACGCCTACGCGCGCGAAATCCACCGCCGCAATCCCGCCGCGCGCGTGCAATCGCAGGCCTGCCCATTGTTTGTGCCGTTGGTGGAAGAGGGTTGGCTGGATCACGAAGTTACCCGCCTGACCGCGCGGGAATATTTGAAGCCGCTGTTGGCCGAAGACGTGGACACGCTGGTGTTGGGCTGCACCCACTATCCGCTGCTTAAGCCGCTGTTGCAGCAGGAAGCACCGCAGCTGCAACTGGTCGATTCGGCACTGACCACCGCCGAAGCCGTCGCCCGGGCCTTGCAGGCCGAGGGGCTGCTTAACGACGGCACGGGGCAGACCGCCGATTACCGTTTCTACGTCAGCGATATCCCGCTGCGCTTCCAAACCATAGGCGAACGTTTTTTGGGGCGCAGTTTGCAGCAGATTGAAATGGTGTCGCTGGGCTAGGGGTTGGGCTGGCCGCTGCGGTTTCCGCATCCGTTCACTAATAAAAGCGGCAAATTCGGGGTGTCCGACCTTACTGCGGTTTTTGCCTTGAATTTGCCGCTTTTTAGCCAAAATCCGCTTGAAAACCTGCAGTCAATAACTCTTGGGCTGTTGGTGTTTGTTTGACAAAGAGGCCGTCTGAAAAACTCGTATCGCAGGTTTTCAGACGGCCTCGATTTTGTATTGCGCCTACTGCGCTTCAGGCCTCGGGCAGCTTTCGGTACGCGGTTTGAGTTTCTGATAGGCCTCGCAGGCGCGGTAGAGGTCGGGGTAGAGGTTTTTGAAATACGGCGAGGCGTGGATTTGCTTCGCGTAATAGTTCAGCGAAGAAGGGTAGTAGTGATAGAGTTTTTCCAGCCATTCGGCCGCTTTTTCGGTATTGCCCTCGCGGTATTCGTAGAGGGCGTATTGATAGGCGGTGGCGTAGGGGCGGTGCCGCAGGGCGCGTTTGGACGCTTCGGCCGCCCAGGGGCGGATTTCCGGGTCGAAGGGCGTGCCGCGGCGGGTCAGCGAGAGGTCGGCGTAGTAGGCCAGTAACGGTTCGGTACGCGCGATGCGTTCTAATCCGGCAACTTTGCGGACGACTTCTTCGGCGGTGTCGGTTTTCACATGGCGGTCGAATTTCACCAAATCGTTGTAAACGAAGCCGAGTTTGACGATGCCGCAGATGATGAGGAAGGCGGAGGCGGCAGGCAGCATGGCTTTGATGCCGTAGCCTGTCCGAATGCGGGTTTCAGACGGCGTGATGCTCATCATGACGGCAAAGGCGGTTAGGAAATAGATGTACCACAGCGGGTATTCCAACATGCTGTGGCACAGGCTGACGGTCATCAGCGCGAGCGGCAGCATGCTTTCGGAGGAAGCAGGCCGTCTGAAATACGGCCATATCACCCACAGCGCGCCGCCAAACACCAGCAGCGTGCCGACCAGCCCCATTTCGGCCAACAGCTGCAAAACGATGTTGTGCGAATGAGTAAACAACACGCTGATGCCGTTGGGGCTGAAACCGTTGGGAAAACTGCCGGCAAGGAAGCCCTGAAGGGGATAGCTGTCCCAGCCGTGCCCCCACAGCGGCGCATCTTTGAACACGCGCCAGGCGTTGCGCCATTCGAGGTCGCGGGCGGACATGGCGAAAGAGCTGCCCTCCATCCGCTGCAAGGCGGTTTCCACCTGACTGATGCCCAGCCAGCCCAAGACGGCGTTCAGCGAAAACTGCACCGCCACCACCATGCCCAGCGCAAACAAAGTAATCAATAGCAGGCGGTTGCCTCCGCGCCCCTGCCGCCACCGCCAAAATAAGGCCAGCAGGCCGACGGTGGCCACATACAGCAAAATCGTGCGCGAATTGACCAGCCCCATCGTGCCGGACAGGAACAGCACCGCCGACGCGCCGAGTAGGGCGTGCAGGCGGCGTTGCGACCACAACCACGCCGCCGACAGCAGGCCCCACATCAGGTAATGCCCCAAATGATTGCGCTGGCCGAGCTGGCCGGTAATATTGTTTTTCGCCCCCAAGGCCAGATAACCCGTGAAATGGCTTGTCCAACCCGCATACTGCATCACCGCCACCGCCGCCTGCAGGCAGCCGCCGATCAGCAAAACCCAGGCCAGCGCGGCGGTAACCCGTTCCTGCCCCAGCGAGGCCACCCAGCCCCGGCAGGCCCATGCCGCCAGCGACAGCACGACGAACGCCCAGGCCGCCATATCGCTCATGCCTAGATAATCCAGCCCCATCACCCGCGCCTGCACATGCCAAAAGGCCGCCAGCAAGAGGAAATACACCGTTCCGCGCGGCGGCAATACATTCAGACGGCCTGTGGCGAAAGTCAGCAGCACCAACAGCAGCGCGAACACCAGCGAACCGCTTTCCAAATAAAAACTGCTCAAAGGGCCGACGCGCAAAATCGATAAAAACGGCACCGCCGCAATCAGGAAAAAGGCGGACAACAGCCAGGCAAACGCCCATGCTCCGCCCTTGTTGGTCAGGGAAAAATCATCACGCATGAGTACGCTCCCGAACCCGTTTCACATACAGCAGGCAGGAAACGAAATACAGCGAACTGAGCACCACCGCCCCCGCCGCACACCACCGTCCGGCGGGCGTATGGTCGAACAAACGCATCACCGCCTCGGCGAAATACAGCAGAATCATCATGCACGACCACTGGAACGTATACACGCGGCCTTTCAGCACTCCCGCCAGCGGCAGGCATAAGGGCAAAGCCTTCAAAGCCAGCCAGGAGCCGCCCTCGCGCAACGGCGCGAACCACAATTCCCAGGCCAGGCACAGCGCAATCAAGGCCGACAGGCTGAACACCGCCAAACGCTGCGGCAGAAGGGCATGATTGGTTTTATCCATTTTTCAAATCTTTATATCCATAACGGTTGCGGACAGGCCGTCTGAAAACCCCGTCTGCGCAGAGGGTGCGGCAGCTGCGTATGCCCGAACGGTGCTTCCGCAGGAGTCGCGCGGTTGTCGCGAAAGTTAAAATGAAGCCGGCGGACGGCGGATTGCAGCCCTGCCGATAGCGGGCAAAGCATGAAACGCAGCGTTCGCAGCGAGGCGCGCATTATAGGGCAAGGCCGTCTGAAAACGAAGCATCGGCAGCGGGGCGCAGTTCGGGGCGGGCAAGGCTGCTGTGCCTTCTGCGCAGGCGGGGTTTTCAGACGGCCTGTTTCAATTCCCGCCATGCAGCAGGTATAATGCGGCCTATTTTCAACAAAGGCCGTCTGAAACCTTTGCCGAACATTGTGCGCGCACAAGATTGGGCAAAGGTTTTATTCGGAAAAACGACCGCGCCGCCCGTCGGCGTTCCGGCGTTTCCGGCGTATGGAAACCCCGCTTCCCGGCTTGAGCCGCGGTTTGGCCTTGCCGCCGCGTTTCCCGCCGAAGCAGTGTTTCAGACGGCCTGCTTCACGGAATCCCTATGCTGAAAAAACTCTGGCGCAAAGTGGCGGGCAAACCTGCCGCCGAAGCCGTCAAAACCGTCCTGCCGTTCGATCGGCACGGCTTTACCGCCGACCACATCAGCTTCGCCGCCGAAAAAGTCGTCTCACGCCTGCAACAGGCCGGCTATGAAGCCTATGTGGTCGGCGGCGCAGTGCGCGACCTCCTGATCGGCGCGGAACCGAAAGACTTCGACGTCGCCACCAACGCCACGCCCGAAGAAGTCCGCGCCGTCTTCCGCCGCAGCCGCATCATCGGCCGCCGCTTCCGCATCGTCCACGTCATGGTGGGGCCCGAAACCATCGAAGTCACCACCTTCCGCGGCGGCGGCAAAGCAGTGCAGAACGAGCAGGGTCGGATTATGAAGGACAACACCTACGGCACGCTGGCCGAAGACGCGGGGCGGCGCGATTTCACCTGCAACGCCCTCTATTTCGACCCCGTGAAAGGCGAAATCATCGATTTCCACAACGGCGTCGAAGATGTCAAAGCCCGCAGGCTGGTAATGATAGGCGACCCGGCCGAACGCTATCAGGAAGACCCCGTCCGCATCCTGCGCGCCGTCCGCCTAGCGGGCAAACTCGGCTTTACGGTGGAAGAACGCACCGCTGCGCCGATTGCCAAATACGCAGGCCGTCTGAAAGAAGAGCCGCCCGCCCGCCTGTTTGACGAAATCATGAAACTCCTCTTTTCAGGCTACGCCCGCCGCTGCCTCGACCAGTTTCACACATTGGGCATAGACACCCCCATCCACCCGCTGCTCGACGCATTGCAGCAGGCATCGCGCGGCGGCAGGCCGAATATGGTAACCGCCTCCCTGAAAAGCACCGACGAACGCCTGCGCGCCGACAAATCCGTTTCCGTCGGCTTCGTCCTCGCCGCCCTGATGTGGGAACCGCTCAACGGCTATTGGCAAAAACGCATGGAACGCGGCGAAAAAGCCGCCCCCGCCCTGACGGAAGCCATTGCCGAACTGCGCGAAACCATGGAAAAAGGCTGGGGCGTGCCGCAAAAATACGCCGCCACCATGCGCGAAATCTGGGTATTGCAGCCCCAGTTCGACAACCGCCGCGGCGCACGGCCGCACCGACTGCTGGCGCAGGCACGGTTCCGCGCCGCCTACGACTTCCTCATGCTGCGCGCCCAGCTCGGCCAAGCCGCCCGCGAACTGGCCGACTGGTGGACGACATTCCAACATGCCGACGAAACCGAACGCGCCGCCATGACCGCCGCCGCCCCGCAAAACCCGCACGAAGGCACGAAAAAACGCCGCCGCCCGCGCAAACGCAAAAAAAGCGGCAACGCCGCCGTCGAAGCCTGACTTCGGCCGACAGACAAAGGCCGTCTGAAAACCGATTTTCCGCAAACTGTCTTTCAGACGGCTTCAAATACCCTTCCAACCGATTAACCTTATTTACAGGAAACCCAAAATGGCAGCCTACAACATCCAAAAAGTCCTGTCCGTACACCACTGGACGGACGCCTATTTCACCTTCACCTGCACCCGCGACGAATCCCTGCGTTTTGAAAACGGCCAGTTCGTCATGGTCGGCCTGATGGTGGACGGCAAACCGCTGA
>ERZ773077.1337-NODE-1337-length-17086-cov-9.247607_pt1 | contig 17086 bp, 16 predicted proteins | sample MGYA00580612_ERZ773077 | MGnify/ENA primary metagenome ERZ773077 (study PRJEB29015, sample SAMEA2737971) | human oral metagenome | biome: human oral; feature: human-associated habitat; material: dental | place: China | collected 2021 ...
GAGACCGCCTCAGAACGCCCGAACCAGGCAGCGCATACACATGCCGGCTCCGCGCGAGGCGGTGCGGGCTGCGTGGGCCTGGAGGACGTTCATGTGCTTCTCCATGGGGATCTGGGAAGTGCGTGGCGACGGTTGTCAGCCGTCATGGACTGTAATCGACGGCCTCTGGCCGTGGCAATTCCTGAACAATGGCCGAGATCAGGCAGCGGTGCGGCGTGCGGTCAGGAGGCGGGCGATCCCGTCATCGGGCACCTGCGGTGTGGTGCCGCCGAAGAGCGGGCACTGGGCCTGGAAGGCGCACCAGTCGCAAAGCCGGGAGCGGCGGGGGTGGAAGGAGCCGTTGCGAGCGCAGTCCTCGACCTCGTCCCACAGGTGCGCCAGGCGCGTCTCGGTGCGTTCCAGCTCGGCCAGGCGAGGATCGTGAGTCAGGATCCGTCCGTCCTTGAGATAGACCAGCTGGAGACGGGCCGGCGCCCGCCCGCGCAGGCGCCACAGCACCAGCGCGTAGAAGCGCATCTGGAACAGCGCCTCCTCCATGAAACGCGTGCCGGGGCTGCGCCCGGTCTTGTAGTCGACCACTCTCATGGCGCCGTCGGGTGCCACGTCCAGACGGTCCACGAAGCCTCGCAGGAGCAGGCCGTCTCCGGTCTCAGTCTGGACGAAGAGCTCGCGCTCGGCCGGCTCCAGGCGCTGGGGGTTCTCCAGGGTGAAGTAGGTGCGAATGAGTCTGCGGGCCTCCTCCAGCCAGGTCTCCACGTGGTCGGCGTCCTCGAACAGGTCCACGACCTCCGGGTTCTTCTCGCGGTGGGATGCCCACTGGCTGGGCAGGAGCTCGAGGGCCGCCTGTGGGAGGCGTTCCGAGGCCGGAAGATCGTAGAGACGCTCCAGTACGCCGTGGACCACGGTGCCCTTGTGCGTCGCCAGCGAACCGGGCTCGGGAAGGCGGTCGACCGTGCGCAGACGGAACATGAGCGGGCACTGCATGAAGTCCTTGGCCCGAGAGGGGGACAGGGCCGCGCGGCGTCCGCCGCCCGCGCCCGCTCCCGGACGGCCACTGGCACCCGGACCGGTGGGCCTGACGCAGGTCTGAGGCGATGAGCTGGATGCGGTGAGCGGCTCGTGGGGCATGGGGACGACGCTACCGCGAGGAGGTGACGCGGCGTCGGATCTGGCCGGAGGGCGCGGCCTTCCTCCACAGGCCGCACCCGCGGGGAGAGACATCCGCGGCTGTGGCCGCCGAGTGGATGCGGCACCCCGCTGCCGACGGCGTTAGGCTCGCGCCCATGCCTGCCTCCACATCGACCGGCGAGTGGGTGGTCGCCCGCGTCGGCGGCGCCCCCGTCGTCATCTCACCGACCTCTCTTCTGCTCGGCCTGCTCATCGCGGGCAGCTGGTACCCGCTGGTCTCCTCGGCCCTGGGTACCTTCGGGACCACGACGGTGCTGCTGGTGGTGGTCTCCACGGTTCTGGGCGTTGCGGTCTCGGTGCTGCTGCATGAGCTGGCCCACGGGCTGTCTGGAACTCTCATGGGCAGGCGACCCACCCGTTACGAGCTCTACCTGTGGGGCGGGCGAACATCCTTCGGGCCGGCACGCGAGTGGACCGCGTGGAAGGACCTGGTCACCTCCCTGTCAGGACCTGCCACCAACCTGCTCATCTGGGGCATCGGAACGTGGGCACAGAACTCCGTCAGTCTGCCGGTTCCCGTCGCCTTCACCATATGGGCCGTGACCCTGGTCAACCTGGCCCTGGCCATCTTCAACGCCCTGCCGGGTCTTCCCCTCGACGGCGGCTACGCCCTAGCCGCGCTCGTGGTCCAGGTGACCGGCAACCGCAGACTCGGTCTCAAAGTGGCCGGCTGGGGCGGGCTGGCGGTGGTTGGCGGTGTCGTGTGGTGGTGGATCCTGCGCCCACTCGTGCTTGACGGTCGCCAGCCCGACGCCTTCAACCTCATCCTGGTTCTCATGGTGGGCTGGTCGATCGTGACCTCCAGCTGGCAGGTCCTCGAGCTCGGGGGAGGAGCCAGGGCCGCCTCGAAGCTGGACCTGCGCGAGCTGGCCAGGCCCCTGCACGTCGTCGGACCCGACACGCCTGTGTCCCAGGTGCGTGAAGCGCTGGCGCAAGGAGCCGCACTCGTCCTCGTCACTGACGGGCCCGAGCTGGTGGGCACGATCGATGCGGCCGCCCTCAAGGAGCTCGGGCTGTCGGACGCAGCAAGCTCAACCCCTACGCTCGGGGTGAGCGCCAGGCAGATCTGCACGGTGCTGCCGGCCGCGGCGGTGACCACCGACCTGACCGGCCAGGAGGCCGCCGACGCCATGAAACGAGCCCGGGAGGTCTCCCGCTGGCTGGTGCTCGTGGAGGCCGGGAGCCTGGCCGGTGCGGTCCCCACCGGCGCGCGCTGAGAGGCAGCGGTAACTGAGGTGACCACGACGACCAAGCCGCCCGACCAGGTCACCGGAACATGATGCCCACCGGCTCCGACACCACTGAAAGTGCTAACCTTCACAGAGGATGAAATGCCTCCGGGCATCGGAATCAGCGTCATCTTTGAAGGTGAAACCATGAGCGACGTCAACCCTCAGGACCTCTCTCAAGAGATTCTGGCTGCGCCGGCCAAGGCATCGATCTTCCTCACGGTGACAGTACGCAGCGGGGGCGAGTCCGTCGTCATCGATCTGCTGACTGCTGTGTCCGGGCTGACCCGGGCCGTTGGTTTCCGTTACCCCGAGACGATGCTCAGCTGCGTCGTCGGTATTGGGGCAGGCATGTGGGATCGTCTCTTCGACGTACCTCGTCCCGAGTACCTGCACGATTTTGAGGCACTTCAGGGAGGAAAGCACAGTGCCCCCTCGACGCCGGGAGACCTGTTCTTCCACCTGCGCGCCTCAACTCTCGACATGTGCTTCGAGTTGGCGCGCCAGATCATGCGCCGACTGGGCCCTGCGGTCAGTACCTACGATGAGGTTCACGCCTTCCGCTACCTCGATAATCGGGACCCTCTGGGCTTCGTCGACGGCACTGAGAGTCCGCGGGGGCAGGCGGCCGTTGCCGCGGCGCTCATCAACGAGGGCGCGTGGGCGGGCGGCAGCTACATCATTGAGCAGAAGTACGTCCACAACCTCACCGCTTGGGACTCATTGAGTGTCGAGGAGCAGGAACGCGTCATCGGTCGCACCAAGCTCGATGACACCCAGCTCCCCGATGATGAGCAGCCCACCAACAGCCACGTCACCATGAACACCATTGAGGACGCCGACGGTAACGAGCTCCAGATCGTGCGTGACAATCTGGCCTTCGGTGAGGCCTCTGGGGAGCAGGGCACGTTCTTCATGAGCTACGCAGCAGACCCACGCGTCACTGAGCTCATGCTCCGGCGTATGTTCCTGGGGGAGCCCGAGGGCAACTACGACCGCATCCTTGATTTCTCCACGCCCCTGACAGGATGTCTCTTCTTCGCTCCGCCGGCCGCCTTCCTCGACGACGCCGACCAGTACGCGAGGCCTTCTGTCCGACCTGAGGCGGGACCGCAGGACCCGACCCAGCCCGCCACTGAGCTGAGCGCCGCCAAGGACCTAGGGTTCAACGCATCGTCTGAGGCGCCGCGTGACCAGACACCAGATGACCACAGCAATGGTGCGGGTTCCACTGCCGCACCGTCCGATGGATCCCTCGGGATCGGAAACCTGAAAGGCCGAGTATGAACAATCTGCATCGTCAGCTGGCCCCCATCTCCGAGGCTGCGTGGGGTGAGATCGACCAAGAGGCGCGGCGCACCTTCATCCGCTGGATCGCTGGACGACGCGTCGTCGACGTCGTTGGACCCGACGGAGAGGAACTCGCGGCAGTACGCACCGGTCACCAGGTATGTGTGGACACCCCCTTCGAAGGCGTCCAGGCCCACCAGCGTCAGGTCCGCCAGATCGTCGAGCTGAGGGTTCCCTTCCGGGTCAGCCGCGAGGCCGTCGACGCCGTCGACCGCGGAGCCCAGGACTCCGACTGGCAGCCTGTGAAGGACGCCGTTGCTCAGATCGCCAGGGCCGAGGACGGCATTGTCTTCGACGGGCTGGCGAGCGCAGGCATCGAGGGACTGGTTCCCTCAAGCTCCAACCCTGCCGTATCGCTCCCACAGCCGAAGGATCTTCCTGACGCCGTTGCCGCTGCCCTCAAGGAGCTCCGCCTCGCCGGAGTCGAAGGCCCCTACGCCCTCCTGCTCTCCGCCGAGCTGTGGACCGCCGTCGCGGAGACCACTGATGACGGTTACCCCATTCGCAAGCACATCGATCGTCTCTTGGAAGGTGAGGTCCTGTGGGCTCCCGCCATCCAGGGAGCTGTCCTGCTGAGCACGCGGGGCGGCGACTACGAGCTGCACCTCGGCCAGGACCTCTCCATCGGATATCTCTCACACGATGCCGAGTCGATCGAGCTCTATCTCCAAGAGACGCTCACATTCCTCCCGTACACCTCTGAGGCGAGTGTCGTGCTGTCGCACTGAGGTCGCACACCGGTCCTACACTCGCCCTGATGAGCGAGCAGACTGAGCACACGGTGAACTCACCCACGGAGTCCTCCCAGCGCCCCGCCCCCCAGGAGAACCTGGGGCAGGCCGGTCGCCGGGGCCCCTTCCGCTACGGCGAACGCATCCAGGTCACCGACACCAAGGGCCGCAAGAACACCTTCCTGCTCGACCCTCACGGCTACTTCCAGTCCGTGCGCGGCTCCTTCCACCACCGAGACGTCGTCGGCATGGACGAGGGCAGCGTCATCGAGACCGACACCGGCCACGAGCTGCTCCTGCTGCGCCCGCTCCTGGCCGACTACGTCCTGTCCATGCCCCGCGGCGCCCAGGTGGTCTACCCCAAGGACTCCGGACAGGTCATCGCCATGGGGGACATCTTCCCCGGCGCCCGCGTTCTGGAGGCCGGCGTCGGCTCCGGCGCGCTGACCATGAACCTGCTCTCCGCCATCGGAGAGGGCGGCCACCTGCTGTCCATCGAGCGCCGTGAGGACTTCGCCCAGATTGCCGCCTCCAACGTCGACGCCTGGTTCGGCCGCCACCATCCCGCCTGGGAGCTGCGCACCGGGGACTTCGCCGACGTCGTTGCCGCCCAGGTGGAACCCGGCAGCATCGATAGGGTGGTCCTGGACATGCTCGCCCCCTGGGAGAACGTCGAGGCCGCCTCCCAAGCCCTGGCCCCGGGCGGGCTCTTCCTGGCCTACGTGGCCACCGTCACCCAGCTCTCCCGCACCGTGGAGGCCCTGCGTCACAGCGGCTTGTTCACCGAGCCGGAGTCCTGGGAGTCCATGGTGCGCACCTGGAACGTCGACGGGCTCGCCGTGCGCCCCGACCACCGCATGGTGGCGCACACCGGCTTCCTGCTGACCGCTCGTCGCCTGGCCGCAGGCTCCCGGCCCTTGACCCGCAAGCGCCCGCCCGCCCGCGGCGCCTACGACGAGGGCGGCTACTGGCTGCCCGACGACGTCAAGGAGCGCACCAGCACGGACAAGAAGGTCCGCCGCGTTCTGCGAGACTGCCGGGCCAAGCAGCCCTCCGACGCCACACCCGTTCTCAGCGGGAGCGCGGACGACAGCCAGGACGGAGCCAACCATGTCTGAGACGACTCCCGCCGACGCCGGCACACCCCAGCCACTGGGGATGCCGGCCACGGACTTCACCAGCCACCAGCTGCGTGAGGCCCGCGCCCGGGCCGTCAGCCTGGCGGCCAAGAACGAGCGCCTGGTGGCCGCTCTGGGCACCGCCCGCGAGCGCATCGCCGAGCTCGGCCAGCAGCTCGACGCCGTCACTCACCCCCCGGTCACGCTGGGACTGCTCACCGGCCTTCCCCGCACGAGGGGTGCAACAGGTGACACTGGCGATGCCGCCGATGCCGCCGATGCCGCCCAGCCCCGTGAGGTCGCCGTGAGCCTGTCGGGCCGCCAAATGCTCCTGCACGTCCACCCCGGCGTCGATGACACCGAGCTGCAGGTCGGGCGGCGCGTGGCCGTCAACGACCAGATGCTCGTCGTCGCCACCCTCCCCGAGCCCCGCACCGGTGAGGCCGTCACCCTCGAGGAGAGGCTCGATGACGCCCGGGTCCTGGTGACCACCGGCGCAGGAGGCACCCGGATCCTCACCCTGTCCTCGGCTCTTGGCCGCATCGCCGGGACCGGTGAGGGGATCAAGCCCGGTGACACCCTGGCCGCCGACCTGCGCGCCGACGTCGCCACGGCTCTCATCGAGCGCACCAGCGTCGAGCAGCTGGTCGTGGCCGAGACACCCGATGTCTCCTGGGCGGACATCGGTGGCCTGGGACCGCAGATCGAGCAGATCCGCGATGCCCTCGAGCTGCCCTTCACCCACCCCGAGCTGTTCCACGCCTACGGTCTGCGCGCCCCCAAGGGACTGCTGCTCTACGGCCCGCCCGGCTGCGGCAAGACCCTCATCGCCAAGGCCGTGGCCACCTCGCTGGCTGATTCGCCCAGCGCCTCGGGCATCACGGGACGCCCGCCCGCGTTCCTCAACATCAAGGGTCCTGAGCTTCTGAGCAAGTTCGTCGGCGAGACCGAGCGCCAGATTCGCGCCATCTTCGACCAGGCCCGCAAGGCCGCCGCCGAGGACCGGCCGGTGGTCATCTTCTTCGATGAGATGGAGGCCCTCTTCCGCACCCGTGGCACCGGCGTGTCCTCCGACGTCGAGACCATGATCGTGCCCCAGGTCCTGGCGGAGATTGACGGCGTGGAGTCCCTGCGCAACGTCGTCATCATCGGGGCCTCCAATCGCGAGGACATGATCGATCCCGCTATCCTGCGTCCCGGGCGCCTGGACGTGAAGATCCGCATCAACCGGCCCGATGCGGCCGCTGCCGAGGAGATCCTCGCCCGGCACCTCACCGCGAACCTCCCCCTGGATCCGGCCGAGCTCGCCGCCCACGGGGGAGACCGCGAGGCCACCGCCGCCTCCTTGCGCCGAGTCGTCGTTGAGGCCCTCTACGCCCGCAACGAGGCCACCGCCGTCCTGGAGATCACCGAGGCCCATACGGTCAGTGGCGCCTCCACCCGCGTCCTTCACCTGGCCGACCTGACCAGCGGCGCCATGCTGGCCGCCATCGTCTCGCGCGCCAAGACCGCCTCCATCAAGGACGAGCTCGCCGGGGGAGTGGGCGGGCTGAGTGCAGCCAGGCTCCGCTCGGCCGTCGAGACCGAGGCGCGGCAGAACGAGGAGATCACCGGCGCGACCACCCCCGAGGGGTGGGCCCGGCTCATCGGCACCCGCACCTCGCAGATCCTCAGCGTGCGCAGACTCGGCAAGGAGAGCACATGAACGATGTCGGCTTTCAGCCCGGTCCGGTGACGCGACCCGTCGGTCTGGAGACCGAGTTCGGGGTCCTGCGCCCGGGCGACGCCTACGCCAACCCCGTGGTCCTGTCCACCCGCGTGGTGGAGGCCTACTGCGCCGGCGCCGGCGTGCCCACCGTGCGGTGGGACTACGAGGGCGAGGACCCCCTGGCCGACCTGCGCGGCGGCAGGCTCCGGCGCTCTGCCGCCCACCCCAGCCAGCTCACCGACGACCCCACTCGCCCAGCGCCCTCGGGCGATGCGCCGTCGGCCGATGCGGGGAAGACGGCAGACCCTCCGCCGGCCCCCTGGGGGTCGCGCGCCCGCCCCAGTGCCGCCGAGGCGGCGCTGCCCCGGGCCACCACTGCGGTCCTGGTCAACGGCGCCCGCTTCTACGTCGACCACGCCCACCCCGAGTACTCCTCACCCGAGGTCCTCACACCCCGAGACGCCCTGATCTGGGACCGCGCCGGTGAGGTGGTCGCCCGGCGCGCCATGACGGCCCTGAGTGACGAGGGCGATCGGGATGGGACACCGGCGGAGATCGTCCTGTACAAGAACAACGTGGATGGCAAGGGTGCGGCCTACGGCTCCCACGAGAACTACCTCGTGCGGCGCGATGTGCCCTTCGAGGAGCTGGCTGCGGTCCTGACCCCCTTCCTCGTCACCAGGCCTGTCATCGTCGGTGCCGGTCGGGTCGGGATCGGGCAGCGCAGTGAGCGCCCCGGATTCCAGATCAGCCAGCGCGCCGACTACGTCGAGTCCGAGATCGGCCTGCAGACCACGTTCAACCGCCCCATCATCAACACCCGCGACGAACCGCACGCCGACAATGCCCGCTGGCGCAGGCTTCACGTCATCAACGGTGACGCCAACCGCTTCGACGTTCCCATCTACCTCAAGGTCGCCACCACCGACCTGCTTCTGTGGTTCCTGGAGCAGGCGTACACCGAGGGCTCCGGCCGGTTCAAGGAGGCTCTGGCCAGGCTCAAGGACCTGGCCATCATCGGCGACCCCGTGGAGGAGCACTGGGCGCTCTCCCACGACCCCTCCCTGTCACACGAGCTGCGAACCCAGGCCGGGGCCATGACCGCCCTGGAGGTTCAGCGCGCCATCCTCGACGCCGTCAGCCCTGCCGTCACCCGTGTGGAGGACGCTCAGGCCCACCGCGCCCTGGCCCTGTGGAGGCAGGTCCTCGACGCCCTGGAGCAGTGGCGCCACGACGGATCCGGGCCGGCCGCCCAAATGGTGGAGTGGGCCGCCAAGTACGAGCTCTGTGAGGGACTGCGCCGCAGGTCGGGCACCGGCTGGGACGATCCCCGCCTGGCCGCTCTCGACATCCAGTGGGCCGACCTACGACCGGGACGATCCGTCGTCGACAAGCTCGACGCCGCCGGCAGAATCCATCGGCTGGTCGCTGACGCGGAGATCCAGCGTGCGGCCGACACGCCTCCCGAGGGCACGCGCGCCGCCGTCCGGGGAACCGCCATCCGCCGTCACCGGCAGATCGTGGGGGCCTCCTGGACCTGCCTCCTCCTTGACGTGCCGGGCACCCCCGCCCTGGCACGTCTGCGCCTGCCCGACGACGTGGTCGTCGGCCCCGATGAGACGGCGACCATCCTGGAGGAAATTGGTCGCCGGGCGGCACCTGAGAGACACTGAGCCTCACAGTGCGCTCACCAGCAGTGCACCGCTGAGCAGGACGAGTGAAGGAGCAACGCATGACGCCGCAGCACGCCAGTCAGTCCCATGGACAGGTCCGTCGCGACGGTGTCGAGACCACCTCAGCGGACACTGAGCAGCAGATCATTACCGGGACGTCGTCGGCCGGGCAGACCAGTGACGTCGACAGCATCCTCGATGAGATCGACTCGGTCATCGAGACCAACGCCGCGGCCTTCGTCCAGGGCTTCGTCCAGAAGGGCGGCCAGTGAGCATGAGCGGCTCACGGCCCTTGGCGCGGCGCATCATCGGGGTGGAGACCGAGTACGGCATCACCTGCGCCCCCACCACCGACGGCCCTCCTCCCATGGACGCCGACCACGCCGCCCGTGAGCTCTTCGATCCCGTGGTCCAGCGCTCGCGCTCCTCGAACGTCTTCACTCGCGGGGGTGCTCGCCTCTACCTGGACGTGGGCTCCCACCCCGAGTTCGCCACTGCTGAGTGCGATCGCCTGGAGGACGTGCTTGCTCAAGACCGCGCCGGTGAGCTCGTCATGGCCGATCTGGCCGAGCAGGCCAATGCGCGTCTGGCCGCAACGGGTGTTCCCGGGCGGATCCACCTGCTGAAGAACAACCGTGATGCCGAGGGCAACGGCTTCGGGTGCCACGAGAACTACCTTGTGCGCCGTCGTGGAGACTTCTGGAACGACGCGCGCACTCTCGTACCCCATCTGGTGACCCGGCAGATCCTCGTCGGCGCCGGCCACATCGCCGCGGACAGGGACACTCGGCGCGCCGCCGCCGGGCTGAGGGGCTACGTCTTCTCCCAGCGGGCCGACCAGATGTGGGACGCCGTCTCCTCAGCCACGACCCGCGCCAGGCCGCTCATTAACACCCGGGACGAACCGCATGCTGATGCCGAGCGCTACCGGCGCATGCACGTCATCGTCGGGGACTCCAACATCGCTCAGGGCTCCACCCTGCTCAAGGTGGCGGCCATGGACCTGCTCCTGGACTACCTGGAGCACGGGGGAGAGCTCGGCGACCTGGCCCTGGCCGATCCCATGAGGGCCATTCGCGACACCTGCCATGACATGAGTGGAGGGGTGCTCCTGGAACGGTCGGACGGGCGCACCATCACGCCGTTGGAGGTGCAGGCAGAGCACCTCGGGCGTCTGCGCGAACACGTCGCGCAGGGCATCGAGGTCACTGCTCTCCACGAAGCCGCACTGGACCTGTGGGAACGAGGGCTCCAGGCCCTGCGCCTGCAGCAGCCCGAGCTCGTGGACAAGGAGCTGGACTGGGCGGTCAAGCACCGGCTGCTGACCCGCTACTGCCAGCGGCACGACACCGATCTGACCGATCTCCGGGTGAGTCGCTTGGCCCTGGCCTATCACGACGTCTCTCCCGGTGGGGGACTGCGGCAGCGTCTGGAGGGCGCTGGGCTCCTGCGTCGATTCGTTGATGAAGCGACCTGCCGCCGGGCGGTCGACACTCCGCCCGTGACCACGCGCGCGCGTCTGCGGGGCGCGGTCGTCGCCCGGGCCGAGGACCTGCGCCGCGATGTGAGTGTCGACTGGGTGGGGGTTCGACTCGACGACGGCGTCTGCTCACCTGTTACCCTGAATGATCCCTTCTGTGCCGTGGACGAGCGCATCGATGCACTCCTGGAGAGCATGGGGCGTTCGGCAACCGATCCTCCCATCGGGGTGTGAACGGTGAGGCTCACGGCACTGATAAGGTGGCAGACGGAAGACGCAACATGAGTACTACCCCCTCCCCGGATCCCGAAGCGGGCATGCCCCTGACGCGGCGTCAGCGCCGTGCGCTCGAACGTGCTCAGCAGGCCCAGCGGGAGGCTGCGATCGGAGACTTGCCGGCACCCGCCCAGCCCGCTGTCCAGGCACGCCCGGTCGGTACTGCCTCCCCCAGTGACCGATCCGTAACCGGCACACCAGCGCCTCGCACCGTGTCGCAACCGCAGCCACAGCCGCAGTCCCGGCCTCAGCTGCAGGCTCACGTGCCGGGCAGCAGCCACGATCCGCGCAGCGAGTACATGCCGGCCGCACGAGCCGATCGCCCCGATCGACGCGATCTCCCACATGGGACCGGGCACCGGCAGGACGAGGTGGTCGCCGAGGCCCGGGAGCCGGAACCGACGCCGCGTCCACGGACCCTGGGCGGCCCGCTGGGGCGTATGCCGCGGGGGCCCCTGGCGGTCGGCCTGATCGGTGTCGTCGTCCTCGCCATGATCCTGGTGCCGCTGGCTGTCAACAAGCTCGTCTCCGGAAGGAACGGAACGGGCGCCAGCACAGCGGCTCAGTCGACCGTGTTGGATGGCAACGCTCCCCTCAGCCAGTTGCTGACGGTCAGCGGGCGGGTCGGATCGGGGGTGGCCCCCTCCGTCGAGCTGAACGGCGACGCCTCCTTGTCAGCTCCCGGCTCGGTGCTGACCGACGTCGTCCAGACCGGGCAGGGGCGCGCTGTCTCCGCGGGGACGCCTGTGATCCTGCAGGTCTCTCAGTTCTCCGGTCTCAACGGGCGCAACACGACGGGTAACGAGGCGGGGTACAAGCTCTGGCAGGGTCTGCTCGGTCCCGAGGTGGGCGACTACATCAACGCGGCGGTCTCCGGCCAGCGCGAAGGCGCCCGCGTCGTTCTTCGCGAGCCGGCTGAGGAGGAGGACGGCTCCAGGACGACGAAGATCACTGTCGTCGACCTCCTGCCCACTACGGCAACGGGGGAGGCGAAGCAGCCGGCGGAAGGCACCCCCACCGTGACTGAGGGACCGGACGGCTCCATCACCGTCAGCAGTGCCGGACTTCCTGCACCGACTCGAGCCTCCACGGAGATCCTCATCAAGGGCACCGGCCCCCAGATCGGTTCCCAGGATCGGCTTATTGCTCGTACCACGATGGTCAGCTGGACGTCGGGACAACCCCTCGACAAATCGACCTTTGGGCACCAGGAGCCGCCCAAGCAGCTCGACATGAGCAATGCGCTGGTGGGAGTCTCCCAGAACCTGGTTGACATCACGGTCGGCTCCCGGGTGGTCCTCTCGCTGCCCGCTGAGCAGGCGCAGGGGAAGGAACCAGTCGTCGTGGTGATCGACGTCCTGGCCAAGGACCCTGCTCAGCCTTCCGGAGCGTCCGGGGGTCGTGCGGGCAGTGAGTCGAGCGCCATTCCCGGCTCCTCTGCCGGCCCAACATCCAAGGAGCATTCATGAGCGTTGCCATCCGCATCATTCCCTGCCTGGACGTCAAGGACGGTCGGGTCGTCAAAGGTGTCAACTTCCAGGGCCTCAAGGACGCCGGAGACCCCGTGGAGCTGGCCTCTCGCTACTGCGCTCAGGGGGCCGATGAGATCACCTTCCTCGATATCTCGGCCTCCCACGAGGGGCGTTCCACCATGTTGGACGTGGTCTGCCAAACTGCCGAGCAGATCTTCGTGCCCCTGACAGTCGGTGGGGGAGTGCGTTCACTCGATGACGTGGACCTGCTGCTGAAGGCGGGGGCGGACAAAGTCAGTATCAACACCGCGGCCATCGAGGCCCCCTCGCTGTTGACGGAGGTGGCGCGGCGCTTCGGCAATCAGGTACTCGTCCTGTCCGTGGATGCGCGCCGGTGCCCCTCCGGCGTCTCGACGGCTTCCGGCTTCGAGGTCACCACGCACGGAGGACGGACCTCCACCGGCATCGATGCCGTCGCCTGGGCGGTGAGAGGAGTCAAGCTCGGTGCCGGAGAGATTCTCCTGAACTCCATGGATGCCGACGGGGTCACTCAAGGATTCGACACCGAGTTGATCGACGCTGTTCGTCGACAGGTCCAGGTGCCACTCATCGCCTCTGGCGGCGCTGGACGCCCACAAGACTTCGTCACGGCAGCCGACCATGGTGCCGACGGTGTTCTGGCAGCCTCAGTGTTCCACTACGGAGTGACGACCATCCCTGAGGCCAAGAATGCTCTGCGAGACGCGGGCCACCCGGTGCGTTGACGAGTATTTTCTGCTCCTGAAACATTCTCGCGGGAGTTGCCGGAATTCCCGCTATCGTTGTGGGTTTTCTGGGGATGCAGGCGGCGAATGAGGGGCGTGCCACCAACAAAGGTATGTCCATTGCGGGTATCGCCTTGGGCGTCCTCTCCATCGTGCTGCTGATCGTTTCCTATGCTGCTGGTCTGAATGAGCGGCTCTTGAGTGGGTTCGATTCCTAAGGTCCTCACCTTCCGCATTCGCTCCGCTGCGCAGGGGCTTTGCCGGCTGTCTGTGCTGCGGGGCGAAGGGTTGTGGGGGCATGTCCATCCGGGGTGATGGGGTGTTCTCCCCGTTGAGATGAGGTTGTTCCCAGGGTGTGATACGTGTTCTCGTGTAGACTCAGTTCTGCGCTTCACACCAGGGAAGGAATGATGAGCGATTTGAATCCTTATCCGGCGGATCCTTATCATCAAGGAGCTACTGGTACCCCATATCCGACCGACTTCGATGGTGTCTCCCAGTCTGCGTCGGCCGTGTCGTCGACCCAGAATGGTTACTACAGCGCGGACGATCTTGGCGATCAGTCACCCCGCTTCCCGGCAGCATCGGGAGGCCAGATGGTTCCTTATCCGGGGGATGGCCAGCAGCCGTACAGCCAGGCCTATGGGCAGCCCTACAGTCAGCAGTATCCCTATACGCCGTCTTCTTATGGCCCGTATCCACCATATGGTCAGGGCGTGTACTGGGGGGCGCCTTACGATCCGCGTCGACATGAGGCGAACGCCCTCGGTGGGTGGGCGCTCGGGCTCGGTATTGCGAGTATCGTTGCGAGCTGCTTGTCTTTCGGCCTGATCTTGGGCATATCGGCGATCGTCGTCGGAGTCCTGGGAATGCGCGCCGCCAATGAGGGGCGTGCCTCGAACAAGGGGCTGTCGATAGCCGGAGTGGTGACAGGCGCCATTGGCGCTGTCATCGGCGCTTGCTACCTTATGCTGTTTATAGTGATGTTGTTTCAATGAACTGTATGCCTGAAAACTGTTGCGTGACTGCGTCGACGAAGCACGAGCGTCCCGGTGGGCGCGCGGGACACGGAAGGCGGATCGGACTGGGCCTTCTGATGGTTCTGCCCTCCCTTCCCGGTGGCCTCATCGTGCTGCGCGCACTGACTCTGCCTCGCAATTCTCCAGGGCTTCCCGACCTCTGCCCGCTTCACCGCACCACCGGGCTGTGGTGCCCACTGTGCGGAGGCACCCGGGCGACCCGGGAACTCATGCACGGCGACCTGTGGGCAGCCATGGGTTACAACCCCTTCGCGCTCGTCCTGGAGGTGGTGGTCATGGTGCTGGTGGCGCGCTGGTTGCTCGCATGGCTCCGAGGTCAGCGGCGGCCGCTCGTCACCGGTAGGGAGGGGATCCTTCTCGGGGTGGCGCTGGCCGTTTTCGCGGTGGTGCGCAACCTGCCAGGCATGTGGGTCTACTTCGGCCCTCTGCTCGGTCCTCCGGGCTGAGCAGCACCCGGCGTGCATAATGCGGTTGTGACTCTCGATTCCCAGATCTCTGCGCGCCTGAAGCGCAACGCGGACGGCCTGGTCTGCGCCGTCGTCCAGCAGCACGACTCACGTGAGGTCCTCATGGTGGGGTGGATGGACGATGAGGCGCTTCGGCGCACCCTGGAAGAGGGACGAGTGACCTTCTGGTCGCGGTCGCGGCGTGAGTACTGGCGCAAGGGTGATACGTCCGGACATGCGCAGTACGTCAAGTCCGTTCATCTGGACTGCGACGGCGACGCCCTCTTGATCGAGGTCGATCAGGTTGGAGCCGCCTGCCACACCGGTGAGCGCACCTGCTTCCTGGCCGGCGGTGATCTGGGAGCGCACGTGGGAGAGCGACCCAGCTGACCGCTCCGCGGCCAGTACGGTTTGGCGATTTGCAACAGACGGCCTCGGGCCGTCACGATGGATACGAACAGGCGCCCCACCGGAGCGCCGGCAGGTGAGATCGGGGAGGTGTGCGATGACCTCGTTCGAGGCGATGGTGGCTGAGGCCAAGGCGGCCGCCGACCGTCGTGCTTCGCTGGTTCCCCTGACCCGCCTCAAAGAGGCCTCCCGCCTGGTTCCCGGTGCTATCAGCGCCCTGTCCAGCCTGCGCACCGATGACCGGGCGGTCACGGTGATCGCCGAGGTGAAGCGCTCCACAGCCACGTTCGCGGATCTCAGCGGCGTCGGGGATCCGGGGATGCTGGCCTGCTTCTACGCCGCCGGCGGCGCCGCCTGCGTCTCAGTGGTCACCGGGCCGAGCGCTACGCGAGGCTCCCTCAAGGACCTGGACGCCGTCAGGGCCTCAGTGGATCTTCCCGTCCTCGCCAACGACCTGGTGGTCACGCCCTACCAGGTGCACGAGGCCCGGGCTCACGGCGCCGATCTGCTCATGCTCGATGCCCGCCTCGAGACCCTGGTGCTCGAGGGACTCATCGAGAGGGTCCACTCCCTGGGGATGGGCGCCGTCGTCGAGGTCCGTACCCGCCGTGAGGCGCTGACCGCGGTCGATGCGGGGGCCTGCATCGTGGCCATCGACACCCGCGATCCCGACACCCTGGCCGTCGACTGCAGCCTGTTCGATCAAGTCACTGACGTTCTGCCGACGCAGGTCGTACGGATCGCGGCCGGAGGAGTCAGAGGTCCGCACGATGTCATGAGCTTCGCGCGCTGCGGGGCCGATGTCGTCCTCGTCGGTGAGGCCATCATCCGCTCCACCGACCCCCAGCAGTTCGTTGCCGAGCTGGTCGCCGCCGGCGCCCACCCGGCACTGATCCCCTCCGCCCACCGAGAGGTTCTCTGAGTGCCTGTCGCCACCCTTTCCGCCATGATGTCAACGATGCCCGCGATGCCAACGTTGTCGGCGATGCCGTTCACGGCCGCGCTGAGAGCGGGCATACCGAGCCCTTCCTCGGCCGTGTGGTACCTCGGCCCCATCCCGGTGCGGGCCTATGCGTTGTGCATCCTCACCGGAGTCTTCGTGGCCGTGTGGTGGTCGGACCGGCGCTACCGGGCCCGGGGAGGCCGACCGGAGCTGGTCCTCGACGTCGCCATCGTGGCCGTGCCGGCTGGAATCGTGGGAGCTCGTCTCTACCACGTGGTCACCTCGCCCGACGACTACTTCGGCCCCAACGGCGACCTGGCCCGTATCCCACAGACATGGCAGGGGGGCCTGGGAATCTGGGGAGGCATCGCCGGCGGGGTCCTGGCCGGGGTTCTTCTTCTGCGCCATCGTGGCCTGCGGGTGGCTCCGCTGGCCGATGCCGTCGCCCCGACGCTGCTGGTTGCTCAGGCGATCGGTCGACTGGGGAACTGGTTCAACCAGGAGCTCTACGGCGCCCCGACGACGCTGCCCTGGGGACTGCGGATCGACGACGCCCACCTGCCGGCGGGCTCCACCTACCCGCCCGGCACCCTGTTTCATCCGACCTTCCTCTATGAGGCCCTGTGGAACCTGGCCGGAGCGGTCCTCCTGGTGTGGATCAGTAGAAGGATGGTCGCCCGCAGCGGGGTCACGGGCGGCAGGCTGCTGTGGATCTACCTCATGGTCTACACCGCAGGCCGGGTGTGGATTGAGATGCTGCGCATCGACGAGGCCGAGACGGTCCTCGGCCTGCGACTGAACGTGTGGACCTCCATCGTCATCTTCCTCGTCGGGGCCATTGGACTGTTCCTCTCCTCGCGACGTCCCTTGAGCGACGCCATCGACAGGCCGGGGCACAGGGCGAGGGAGGACGGATCAGCGGCCGATGACGACGACTCCGCCGAGGACATCGCCGCCGAGCATGACTCGTCTGAGGACGCCTCACCCGCAGAACCTGCTGCCGCGGAGTCGGCCCGCCCGGACCAGGCGGATTCGTAGCGACCGAATCGGGGACGCGCCCGCCACTCCGGCGGGAGACAAGTGGGTGAGGATGGTCGCAACCTGACGACTGACGAGATTCCTCCTCGTGCGCAGGGCCCGGTGTCCCGTATTCTGAACCCATGCGTAGAGCCAAGATCGTATGTACCCTCGGACCCGCTACCGACTCTCCCGAGCAGGTGCAAGCGCTCGTGGACGCCGGCATGAACGTCGCGCGCATCA
>ERZ773077.1339-NODE-1339-length-17082-cov-5.088213_pt1 | contig 17082 bp, 17 predicted proteins | sample MGYA00580612_ERZ773077 | MGnify/ENA primary metagenome ERZ773077 (study PRJEB29015, sample SAMEA2737971) | human oral metagenome | biome: human oral; feature: human-associated habitat; material: dental | place: China | collected 2021 ...
TTGAGGATCAGTTTTACTGAGTTTTTTTTCACATTATCCAAAAGAATTTATAGACCAGATCATCTCTAGTATCTCATCAGAAAAAAAACCTGATCCTAGTATCGAATTCATTTTTTGATGAGATATTATGCTTGCTAGAGGCATTGATTTTTGGGCAAAAAAAGAAGGCTATGATCGCATCTTCACTGGCGATAATTACAATCCCTTTCACCAGTTTCCATGTTATCTTTCAGGAGAGTGCATTTTATTTGCAAATCTGGAAAGCCAATTTTCAAAAAAAGCAAATGAAAAAGTTGAAAATACCTTTCTATTTCGTGCAAATACAGGAAGCATTAAAACACTTTTAGATCTTCAAGGAGGCAATCAGCTTTTATTGTCTTTGGCAAATAACCATACGAGTAATGCTGGCGGAGAGTGAGTTCGCACGACCAGAGCAACATTGCATCAGCATGGGATCTGATTTTTTGGTGCCGGGAATAGTACTGGCGACGCCCAGAATCGATACAGCACAGAAAAGAACTGACTAAAACTTTGTCTTCAGGCATACTCTTATGATGGAAATACAAATATCTACGGTGGGGAGCGACTCTCCTGGAATTCAAATAATCTTACGCTCATGACCTGACATCTAAAGGAAATGCAAGATCTAGGCTGTGATGTAAAAATCCTTTCCATTCATCGAGGAGCCGAATATCATCAAAATCCAAATCAAGCACAAATCAAGCTAGCTCATGCCTTAGTAGATGCTGGAGCTGATATTATTGTCGGGAATCACTCTCACATTCCGTGAAAATTTGAAATTTATCAAGGTAAACCGATATTTTATTCACTCGGTAATCTCCTCTTTGATCAGGATCGAGGCATGAGGGCTAAAGATCCAGGTTATGATTATATTTGGGATTATGAGCTCAAAAAAAGAACTGTTCCTACCTATATTCCTCTCCTAGCTGGAGTAAAAGTCACTAAAAGCCTCACCTGAATAACTATCTCTCAACCAGAACTTAAAATGTCTCGTGTCAAAAAAGGAATTTTTTATCCGATTGATGAGGAAACTTTCTCTGGAGTACTCCATCAGATCGCACCGAGCGAGTATCGAGGATCTTGAGAAAATAGCTTGCAAGTTAGCATCTAAAAGCTATAGTAAAATACAATAAAAATCTGGTTTTTTATCTTTTGAAGCCTATAGATGAAAATTGAGAATCCAGAACAGATGCATGAATATGGGAAAACTCTTTCACAGCATCATAGCATACTCCTCCTTGAGGGAGAGCTCTGAGCTGGGAAAACGACCCTTATTAAGGGATTTGCAGAGGGACTCGGTATCGATCCAAATCTCGTCCAGAGCCCAACCTATGCATACCTCAATACCTATGCTGATAAACTCCTCCATATAGACATGTATAGACTTAAAAGTTTTGAAGAACTGATTGAAAAAGGGATCTTAAATCAGATTTCTGAATTTGAGACCATAGTTATTGAATGGCCAAAATGGATTGATCAGTTAGATTTAGATACTTATCTCCATATCAAAATTCATAAGCTCTCAGCAGAACTCAGAGAAATCGAGCTTCTTAACTAATTTAATTTATTTTTTTATTTGGATGTCAAAGACGATACTTTATCTCTTAGATTATTATCTTCCACACGCTTGAGGAGTAGAGACGGTCTTTGAGCAGATCATCTCTCGCAGTGTAGAAAAGGGATATCAGGTTATTGTCTTGACTTCACTCTATGATCCAAAACTCAAAAAACTTGAAAAAGAGAATAATCTCAAAATTATCAGAACTGGAAGATGAAGAAAATCGTTTATTCGAAGTGGCTTTTGGACAGGAAGGGAACTTCTAAAAAGAGAAAAGATTGACTTCATCCATACCAGCACCTATTGAGGAGCGATTCCTGCTTCTCTTCTTGGAATGTTGTTTAAGAAAAAGGTGTTGATCACTGTACACGAGATCTTTGGACAGCTCTGGAAACAGTACAAGCCATGGCGATCTGCCCGAATCTATCAGGTTTTTGAATGGCTTATTTTCCAGCTCCCATACTCAATATATCACTGTGTTTCATTGTATACGCTCAATAGTCTAAGGATTGCCTACTGAATTGCTGATGAGAAACTTAGGCTGATTTATAATGGAGTTGATCATAATTTTTGGGATAGATCAAAAGTCTCAGCTGCCGAAAAAAATACTATCAGAGAAAAATATCAGCTTTGAACTTATTTTTCACTCCTCTATTTTTGACATACGGGAATTTCCAAAGGGATTGATACCCTTTTAGAAGCGGTTCCTGAACTTCTAACACAATCAGAAGATCTCCAGCTGATCTTCAATTTTATTCCAGCACAAAGAGATACAGAGATAAAAAGCAGACTTTTTTCTCTTTTAGAAAAGATCTCTCCTGAAGCCGCAAAACGCGTTAAAATATACAATGGACTACCAAAATCAGAATTGAGAGCCCTTGTTTCCCAAGTTGATGGAGTGATCGCTCCTTCGCTGTCTGAAGGCTTCTGATCGGTGCATACCGAAACACTAGCGCTGGGGACACCGCTTATCACAACGGCTATCAGCTCGCTCCCAGAAGTTACTGGCGGGAAAACGATTATGATGAGACCTTGAGACAAAGCCAGCTTACTCTCTGCTGTCAAAAAACTCAAGAAATCTGAATATGAAAGCTACCCTGAGAAGTTTTTTGATCGGGAAAAACAATATGCAGAAATTGAACTTTTGTATCAAAATATGAGTTAAAAGAGCTCATTTTATCGTTTACTCCTCGCCTTAATAGAGTTGACTTTAGGATGAGAATTAATAAGATGGGGTGTGCTTTATTTGCAATATTTTGTTGTTGTGCTCAAGAAGAAAGAAAGATTAGAGGGGAAAGAAGTCAGATTTTTGACGAAGAAGAGACAATCGTTTGTGCGTGGGATTTTTTTGATTTTTTATTGTGCTCAGTATCCAAACCGCAATTATCATCAGGTTTCTTTTCACGTTCCATTAGCACTCTCAAAAAGAGCTGTTATTAGACATCAGATCAAGAGAATATTGATCGCTTCTTATGAGGATTTCATCAAACAGCAACTATGAAATACTAGCCATGTAAAGTGTTTTGTAATGTTTCAGAAATCAAAGCTAGATCCTCTGCTTAATCTCTTAGAAAAAAAAGATAAAAATCAGATAAAAGCTTATCTTTCAACCGAATTTCAATCAGTATTTAGTTCCTTTTTGCACAGCCAATGAAAAAAATCTCAGAACAAGAGCTCCTAGATAGCCTTGAGTTTCAAAAAGAGAAAGAACAAGTAGCAAACGAGAAATTTCCTGATAAAATTCCAGAGAAAAACTTGAGTAATCAATCTTCTCAGGAGATTTTTCCAGGTAGTATGCCGACTAAAAGTATTGTAAAGTTTTGGCTTATTGGTGCTAGTTTTGTGCTCGTTGGTTATCTTTTTTATCAGTCTCTTGATATCATTTATTTGCTCGTTGCGGCACTGATTATCTCAGTTTCTAGTGAAGGACTGATTGTATCTTTGCAAAAGAGGGTTAAAAATAGAGGCTTAGCTATTGGGATCAGTTATTTTTTGATTCTTTTATTTGTGTTTTCTGGAATCTTTCTGGTAATTCCATTTTTGATCACGCAGATTTCACTTTTGATCACTCGAATATCTGGAACCGCAAAAGAACTTCAGACTTTTGTTCTTAGTAATACTCGACCTGATGCTATAAGTACTATTACTTGGCTTCCATCAGCGGTAAAACAATATCTTATTGAAAATTGGGCAAGCTTTAACTGGGCTAATAGCGATTTTCAATCTTCTATTCTCAGCTCTCTAAATACGCTTCTTGATAATTCTACAAAATACTTAAGACAGTTCTCATCAAGCATATTCTCTGTAGTCTGAGGATTTTTAGGCGTTATAACTAATCTTACGATTGTTTTTACCCTAGCAGTCTTCTTCTCAATTGAGAAAAAATATCTGATTGGTCTCTTCTTAAAAGGGAAAAAAGACCTGCAAAAGCAGAAAGTTCAAGCAAAAATTGACTATATATACGAAAAACTTTCACTTTGGCTTAAGGCAAGGATTCTGCTTTCTGTGTTTGTAATTATTGCGATGTATGCAGCACTTTGGATCATGAAGCGATGCGGACTTGAAATCCCTAATATGCTCTCGATTTCCCTCATCACTGGATTAATGGATATTATCCCGTATATTGGACCTATCTTTTCAATTATCCCATTAGTAGTACTTGCTTTGATTTATCATGGTTTCTGGGGAATGATTATCGCCGGAGCTGTCTTCTTTGCTATACAATGGGTACAAAATAATGTTATCACGCCGCTTTTGATGGAAAAACAACTTGGAGTAAACTCAGCTCTCCTGATCGTATCAGCATTATTCTGAGCTACGATTATGGGATTCTGGGGAATTATTCTCTCAGTTCCGTTAGCAGTGATTGTAGGACTTTTCTTGGATGAAAAATAAGCCGAACTATAACTTTAAAAAGAAAAAGCCTGAAACTTCATTCAGGTCTTTTTTTTGTTTGGTTGGTTAAAGGGGCTATCTTTTTATTCTTCTGAGTTCGGCGTATATTTCACCATCTTGGCGATAGGTTATGATTTGATAAAAATAATTTTTATCAAAGATACTAACATCATCCTCTAAAGCCTTTCGTTGAAATGTTTCCTTATCTACTGGGAATCTCCAAATATCAAACTTTTCACCGTCCTCAGAAAATGTTGATCGCAACAGATAAACATACCCACCTGTATAATGTAATTGCTCAAGACCGAAACCATAAGTTGAGATTCGTCCTCAAGAAGCATCATTTCCTAAAGGTTGATCTTCAGGCATTAACTCAAGTCCTATATCTTTATCTTTTGTTATAAGATGAACTGTGGGGATTGAGTTTTGGACTTCTCATATATCTTGATTTGATATTTCTTCCTCAGTATCTTGATTTATTATTTTACCTTCAAAAAATGGGTAATTATTTGGGCTTTTAGAGATAAAAAAGTTTGAGGTAGTAAGAAGCCACCCGCCAATGATGATAATGCAGGTAATAGCTACACCTATTAGTAATTTTTTCATCATAGATATGTTTCATATAAAATCTTTTTTAATTTGTATTATTGTTAATGAACCTCTAATTATTTTTATGGCAGTAGATATGATACTATGCTACTCTAGAAAATCAAGTTATTTTCTCCCATATACAAATAAATATCTTCCCGTATATAATTTTACTTCTATACTGATAGAAATATATTTCTTTCCGTATATCTTTTTTATTTGACTTTAGAGGAGAAAATGCTACAGTGATAGTGCTGACAGATTGTCTGCTTTTTACTCTTTTCCCACTACAGTATGAAATTCAAACTTGTACAAAGAGCAAATCCTTTAGATCCAACCAAGAAGAAATGGTATGCTAATCCTGTGAATACTGGAAAGGTTTCACAAAAGGAAATCGCAAAGCTCGTAGAAGAGAGGTCTTCGCTTACGATTTGAGACATCATCAATGTGATTGAAAATCTTATCACAGAACTACCAAGGCAATTAGCCGAGGGGAAAAGTGTTAAACTTTGAGATTTAGGGTCTTTCCGTTTGAGTCTTTCTAGCGAGGGAGTAGAAGACAAGAAAAAATTTAACACTTCAAAAATTGAACCTAAGGTGATTTTCACGCCATCAGCAGAGTTTAAGGAGAAACTCAAGAAGATTAGTTATAATCAAGCTGAGTAATTATATTATCTGGATTACGACGTAACTGCAGAGCAGACATCGCCACGGTTTCCTCTCGCGATAACAAAGTGAAACAATCTAGACACTAGCCTAAAGTTTTTATCCACCTTTCTGCTTGCAAAATGAAAACTTTTGCAAAAATATTCTTCATTCTCGTTAATATTGGCATTATCATTTGCTGAGGAATATTGATCTATAGAAAATTCTTTAGTTAGAAAATAGAATCTAAAATAGGAGAAGCCTGAAGTGAAATCAGGTTTTTTCCTTTTTTAGGCAAAAAATAACTCCTCTTGATTTGAGAGCAAAATAGGTTAGACTCAGAGTAGTTTTATTCTTTATTTAATTTAAAATGATTAAAAAAACATTCACCCAAGAAGAGAAAAGAGAACTTACAAAAAAAATAATGCCTCGCTCAATAATCTATAGCATACTCGGGATCCTCTTCGCAATTGCAATTTCACATCTCGCAAAAACCAACACCTCAATTTGGCTTATTGTTTGACTTTCAATGCTCTATGTAATTATAATCACAGTAGTTAGTTTATCTTTTGAGAAAAAAGAATAAAAAATCTGATTTTATTTTTTTAGAATTGCAGACTTTATGCGGGATATCAAAAGAGAAGAGATAGCAATGGCGGTTAATTTTTTGAAAAACTGAGGGGTTGTGGTATTTCCAACTGATACCGTCTATGGAATTTGAACACTTCCTGATGAAATCGCCGTAGAAAAACTCTATCAAATCAAAAAGAGAGACCATAGCAAAAAGATTATTGCATTGATTGATGATCGTTCTAGACTTGCAGAAATTATTGATGAAAAACCAGATCTTCTCGAGAAAATCACCCCTGTTTTAGAGAAGTTTTGGCCTTGAGAGCTTACAGTAATCTTTAGAGCAAAACTAGATTTTACAAAAAAGTTTGATCAATGACTAGCTACCATCTGAGTAAGAATTCCGAGAAACCAAACCGCACTTGATATTATCAGATGAGCTGGGGGAATCGTACTGACAACGAGTGCAAATATCTCCTGAGAACCTTCAATAACCAGCTTAGAGAAACTCAATCCACAGATTAGGGAGGAAATTGATATGGAGATTTCGGATACTAGCACCCTAACTGGCACCCCATCAACGATTATTCTTTATGAGAACTGAGAGATTAAACTTTTGAGAGAAGGGAATATTTCACTTGAAGAGATAAAAAAAGCCTTTGAGAGGCAGGATTGCTAGGTTTATATCTATTTACTTACAATGCATATTATCCAATGCTTACTCGAGCTTAGAGATGAGAAAAATGCAAAATTCAATGCAAGACTCATTCCGACTATTGAGCCAAAAAATATTTTATGAACAAAGATTCCAGTCTTGAGAAAACTAGCTCAAGAACTCAAAAATTCTGATGAAAGATCAGATTTTTTATCTCAACTTCCTCATCAATATCTGGAAGAAAATCTTTTGCACTGAATTTTCATTGAACAGGAAAAAGACTTTTGATCCGCAATTTCTAAACTTGAGAAATTTCTGCCTTTTATCGATAATTGGGAGGTTTGTGATATCTTCTCTCCAAAGATCTTAAAAATATACCCACAAGAGACCTACCAACACATCAAAATCTGGCTCAAGAGTTCTCATTGCTACACTGTGCGTTATGCTATAGGACTCCTGCTCTCAAACTTTTTAGATCAAGAATTCAAGGTTGAAATGCTAGACCTCGTCGCAAAAGTTAGAAGTGAGGAATATTATATTCAGATGATGCAAGCTCGATACTTTGCTACAGCTCTCGCAAAACAATATGAAGCAACAATTCCACTGATTGAGAGCAAAATTCTAGAACCGTTTGTACAAAATAAAACTATTCAAAAAGCCAGAGAAAGCAGAAGAATTTCTGCTGAAACCAAAGAATATTTAGTTCAGTTCAAGAAGTAACTAATTGATGAATACGAAAAGTGAGTTAAAACCTTATATCGTTCTTTTTCCTTACAAGAATATTAGATCAAGAATCAGAAAATATCTGAAAAATATTGATACAAAAAAATAAAAAATCTGACTTTTTATCTTCTTTTTGTAAATATTATGACTTGACCAAACCCAAATGAGAAATTTCCAATTCCAGCCTACAAGGGACTCGGTTTTTTAAAAAACTTCATTCAGGATCCAAATATTATTGTTGGAGACTACACTTATTACGATGATCCAGAGGGAGTTGAAAACTTTGAGAAAAATGTTTTGTATCGCAGTCCAATGATAGCGAGCAAGCTTATTATTGGTAAATTTTGTGCAATTGCAACTGGAGTAAAGTTCATTATGAATGCTGCAAATCATAAGATCGATGGAATATCTACTTATCCTTTTGGAATTTTCGGTGGTGAGCGAATGGAGTCACTCCAAAGATCTCAAAACTGAGACTGGGAAAAGACTTTTGAATTAATTCAATGAGTGAACAAATGAGACACTATCATTTGAAATGATGTCTGGATAGGCTACAATGCTACGATTTTACCTGGTATTAAGATCTGAGATTGAGCAGTTATCTGAGCTAATGCAACTGTAACCAAGGATGTTGAGCCATATTCTATTGTTTGATGAAATCCTGCAAAGGTAATTCGTTATAGATTTGATAAAGAAACGATCAATAGTCTACAGGAAATTCAGTGGCGGAATTGGGATATTGAGAAAATTACAGAAAACCTTGATATTATCCTAGGAAATGATATCCTAAAATTAAAGAATCTTATTTAGATCTTTTGTTTTATAACATGAAAAAAATTATTTCTGGACTCTCTACGAGGACAACAAATGAAAATCATCAGTCTTATAAGGACTTAGAAGCTCTTCGATGAGAATTTATGAAAAGAGATCTTAAGTCAGATTTTTGAGAAAATCTAGTTTCTCCGCTGGTTTACGCTGTATATACTAATTATGAAAAAGACTTTCAAAGCTGATCTTATGATGTATATCTATGACTGGAAACTAAAGGTACAGTAACAGATTTTGATTCACTCATTGTAGATGAGGAGAATTTCAAGATTTTTGAGTTTGAGTACACTACAGCAGAGGATGTCACCAATGCTCGAGAAAAGATTTGGAGCCTAACAGATTTACCAAGGAAATACTCGTTTGATCTTGAAGAATATGACTTTGCAAATAAGAAATTTAGAATTTATATCAGTCTGAAATAAAATTATTTGAAAATAAAAAAGGAGGAATCAGACTTTTTATGTTCTTTGTTTAATATAAAATGAATATGAAACAACTCCAGAAAATTCAAGAAATGGAGACCATTCTTAATGAGATAAATCAGATGCTAGAAGAAAATGCCTCCTTTGAGAAGCGAAAAGCTCTAAGACCTCAGATTAAAAAACTGCTAAAATACTACGAAAGTAAAGCTTGGTTTAGAGATGTTGAAGCAAGTAATAATTGAGAAATTCCTCAGGATATCCCACATGGTGTTCTGAGTGAAGATGGCGCTTGGAACGCATTCGTTTTTGAATATTGACTTGCAAAAGAGCTTCAAAAATTTACAAGGTTAGTGCTGAAAAGATAATCATTTCCTCTCGGAAGGGAGTTCTCATAGAACTACTAATTGACTACTTATCTCTTTTATCAAAACTATCTTATCACTATGAAAAAATTAGCACTCCTCTGCTCACTTTGAGTACTTCTAACTTGATGTGCTACTCAAACACCCGAGACAAATAACTCACTTAGTGGGACTCAGACAATAGAATCATGAACTACCAATTATCATCAGCTTTCTTGAATTACCTATTCAAATATTACTGATGAGGTATCAAAACAAGAAGTCAAGCAGGCACTCAGGGCTGCTGATATTGATGAAAAAACAATTGAAGATTTTTTTGGGTCTGTTGATTTGTTTAATTCGAGCATTCATAATCAAGGTCTAAGCTCTTGATTTACATACAACAAAGATGCGAATTTTGAATATGATAGTTCTTCTATTCCTACTGTGCAAGAAAAAAATAATCCTGACTTTCTTTGATACAACTGTAGAATTACCTCATATTCCCTCTTGAAAAACTTTATAAGAATCAAAAATCCGGTTGATAACCTAAATTTAGAGAACCTTTCATTTGATACTCTATCTCTCAAAGCTAGACCGATTCTTACAGATGAGGAAGTAAAAATCTTCGAGAATTTCTTTGCAAGAATCCCAACAACTGCAACTGCTACTCAATCTGAAAATATTGAAAAAGCAAAAGAAAACTGGATAAAAAAAGGTGTCGAATTTATCAATACTAAAGCAAGTTTAATCTCAGTATTTTTCCATGATACGATAGATCCTGAGAGTTCAAATCTCTTTATCGGACATATTGGAGTCCTAGTTCCAACAAGTGATTCTCAGTTATTGTTTATTGAAAAGCTAGCTTTTGATCAGCCATATCAAGCGATCAAGTTTAGGAATAGATCTGAACTCAATAGCTATCTCATGGGAAAGTATGATGTAGACTATTCTGGAGAGAGCTCTAGGCCGTTTATCTTTGAGAATGGAGAACTTATGTCTGGTTATGCATTAAACCCTGAAATTACTCAAAAGGTTAAAGAGAATCTTGAGTTTCAGAATACCGCAGAATAATAGTAGTATAGAGCCTCATTTTCAAAATATAAAAAAGCCTGAATAAATCAGGCTTTTTCTTTTTTTATTCTTTAGATTTTTTAGCATATTGTCTGAGATAAGAATTTAGCCAAGTATGCAAGTCTTCAGTTGTTATATCAAGCTCATCAGTTGAGAGAGGCACTCCAGTCTCGCGTAATGTCTTGATCATATCCTTCTTCAGCTGTCAGTTTTTTAAGGCTTTGATATATGGCTCTGGATCTTTGAAAATGAGGAAAACTGCTTTAGATCAGTCGGATTTTCCAATAATAAACTCATCTATATCCTCTCGCTTGACTTCTCATATCGAGCGCCCAAGGACTGTTTGCTTATAGGTCAATCCACGAGCGGTCAATAATAATCCTCTCTTTTCTTCTGGACGAAAGAGTTCTCGAATGCTATAAGGGATCATACAAAATAATACTATACTTACAATCCAGAGTACAATATGGATCGTATAAAAATAATAATAGATTACACCATTGATAACTAGTGAAAGCACAAAGTATCAAACTGCCATTCGGATGTTTTTTGTGAGTTTTTCTCTACTTGGAGCGATAAATTTTTCATTCATTTTCATAATGCATAAGAGATAAAATTCAGATTTTTCTCTTTTTTAGTTTATTAGATACCAGTGAGTCTTGAAACTACTCTTTCTCTCCCCATCACCTTCATCACAGAGAAGAGGTCTGGAGTTTGTTTTGCTCAGCAGAGCTGAATTCTGAGGAACATTGCGAGGTCTCACACTTTTCAGATGAATCCTCACTGTTTGAATTCAGCATTATTACCTGCAAATCCGTATTTTTTTCAGATTTCTTTGAGTTGGTCAAACCAAGTTAGAACATCTCAGCTTAGGTCAAAGTTTTCAGCATACTCTTGAGCAAATGCTTTTCGTGTTTCAAGTGGGATATTCTCAGGGAAATCAGGCTTTTGAGTTTTTAGATTTTCTCGCTCCTCATCATAGAAAAAGAGAATATTCTTTGAAATATCAGTATAGAGCGTAAATCTTTTTGGATCTTTTTCGGTATGTCTCTCAATATTGAGAGCTTGCTGAGTATAGTCAGGATATTTTTTCATCAAATCTGCAAGTTCTGGACTATATTTTTCAGCTCGTCCTAGCCCTTGAGCATAGAGCTCTGCTGTTGAAAGCAAAGAAAGATAGTTATTATTGATATTCTGAATCTTTACAAAATCAAAAAGTGGACCAGCAACATTCATCTTTTCAAGTGAAAACTGAAAATCTAGAAATGATGAGTCAGGATTTTCTTTTTGCCAATCTTCATAACTTGAATCAGCTAGTGTCAAAAGATACTGAAGTACCGCTTCTGGAGCATATCCTTCTTGGAAAAAGTATTCTACATTAGCTTCTGGATCTTTTCTCTTGCTAAGCTTTCTTTTTTTTCAGTCCTCAAGCTTGCAAATAGCTGAAAAATGTGCATATTCAGGAGCTTTGAATCCAAAGGCAGCAAAGAGCTGAAGATGAAGTGGAACTGAAGTTAGCCATTCCTCTCCTCTGGAAACTGTCGTTGTCCTCATCAAGGTATCATCTACGAGATGTGCAAAATGATAGGTCGGAAGTCCATCTCCCTTGATGATTACGATATCATTGTAATTATCGATCATTGCTATCTTACCTCTAATAAGGTCCTCAAAAACAATCTTCTTACTCGTATCTCCAGGCGAACGAAACCTCAAAACAGGGAAAGTCTGGTTTTCCTGATTGAATTTTTCCAAAAGTTGATCTGGAGTCTTGTCTCTTCGCTGTGAGTATTTTCAGTAGATCCCTGGTATAATCTTTGCAGCCATTTGCATTTCCCTAGTAGCATTCAGCTCTTCTTCAGTCATTCGGCATGGATAAGCAAGCCCCTGAGCTACAAGTTTTTTTGCGAAAACACGATAAATATCAGCTCTCTGAGACTGCGTATAAGGTCAGTAGTTTCAGATTTCTTGTCCATTTTCACCGATTGGTCCCTCAGCAAAAGTAATTCCAAACTTTTTGAGTGCTAAAATGAGGAGCTCTGTTGCACCTTCTACTTCTCTCTTTTGATCAGTATCTTCAATTCTAAGGAAGGTAAGACCTGACTTTTGATTTGCATATTTTCGTGAGATAAATGCTGAAAACAAGCCTCAAAGATGCAAAAACCCAGTTGGGCTCGGTGCAAAACGAGTAACTGTTGGATTACCTGCTCTTTCTGGGTATTTTTGGAGAAGCGATTCTACAGTCTGAGTGGTATCTGGGAAAAGGATATCAGCTAACTCTGCTCGTGTTGTCATGCTGCTAATAATATGATAATAAAAAAACTGTTTTTAAGTCTAGTCAATTAATGGAAGAAAGCAAGAAGAAATCTGATTTTTTTTGCTATCTTTATAGCTTTTCTGAGGGAAAATAGGAGCAAAATGTTTTTTTTATTTTGAATTATCTCTAGTTTTTTATTCTCGCTACTATAACGAAGAGAAGAAATCTTGACATTCTCTCATAAAAACATATGATCTTTTCTATAAACAAAAATATGAATCGTTATGAATACGCAGAATTTAGCCTCTAAAATGGCAAGATCACTCTTCCTTTCTACTCGTCGGCTTGCTACACTTGACTACTTAAAAAGTAAGGACAAAGAGCCTGATCCCTCAATTATGGACTGGCTTAGGATGCTTTTTTTGAGAAAAAGGGCATGGGAATATCGACTGGAAGGCTTGATTGAAGTAGTGCCGTTTTTAATGCTTTTTCTCCTCTTTGATCCGGAAGAGAGGCGCAGAGTATTCCGAAAGATAGTTCTTTGTATCCCTTTCGGGGATGTAAATTCTGTCGGTGTAGCAGAGAGTATAGATGCGGGGACTTGGAAAAAGGAATACAACTCAAAGTATGAATCAGTATTAGCATTCTTGGTCTTCGATCCCATTGGAAAATTAGCAAATGATTTTCCTTACCATAATTCTCGTTTAAGCTATTTAGAGCTTTATTCAGATGGGGTCTCACATGAGATTATAGTGAATAAGTGGATAACCTCAGAATCTAATCCTCGTATAGAATGGAGAATTCTTAGCGGTAATAGCTATGGTCGTGTTGAACATCGCTATCTTTCAGATGAAGAAGTAGCTAAGGTGCAGAAGAATATACTACTTGAACGGGAGGAAGAAAAGTAAAAAAATCTGAAGAATACTCTAGGGGTTCCCTAGAGTATTTTTTTATTGTAAGTTTCGAGAAGTTGTGTATAAGTAGGTATTTATTGGTCAATTTGTATCCATGGAACTTGTACTTCTAAAGATAAGCAAAGAAAATCAAATTAGAAACTCAGATTTCTCTTCTGATTTTTTAGCAACCTTTAGAGATTTTCCTTATTATGAGCAAAGACTGATGAAATACTCTCTCCTCCAGGCAAGATGGTGAGCTGATGAAGAAACTCTCTTGAAATCTGGGCAAGAGCATGTATTTTGTGGAGAATATTTCTCAGCTTCTTATAGCTCAGATTGGCTTGCTTTAGCTTTTTCAGAACAAAAGATTGGTATAGATATTGAGGCTATCAAAGAAAGGAGCAAGGTTTTACTAGAAAAATATTCTGAAGAATTGCAGCTATTCTGATCTGAGAGTTGGTATACTTTTTACCTCTTGCGAACTGCAAAAGAAGCTCTTCTGAAAAAAGTAAACTGAATAAGGCTTGATCTGATTGAAGAAATGAAAGTAATCAAAGTAGAATCAGCTTTTGATCTCGTAATTGATAAAATAACCTTTAAGCGAAAAATAACGCTCCAGTACAAGGGGGAAAACTATCAGGTTTTTTCTACTATTGATGGCGAGAAAGCAATTAGTATTGCTTTTTAGGAGTTTTTATTTGCGCGAAGAATACGCTTTTTTAGAACGTCCTTTTCTTGGGCATCCTGAGTAAGGGTTAACCCCTTCATATACGCTTCAATAGCTGATGTTTTCTGGTTATTTTCCAGCAAAAGATCACCAAGCAAGAGATAAAATCCACTATCTGGATAATCTTTTAATAAATGTGTGATTTGTCAGATAGAAATTTGATTTTTTTGTGTAGCAAGCTGTTTTCCTAGCTGCCCATATTGACAAACAACTTGATCTGGTTGAGCGAGCTTTTTAGGACAGAGCTGAAGATATGCATTCACGAGAGAAGTATTTTTAAGGTATGGTGAAGACTGTCCTCTGCGATAAGGTTTCCAGAATGCTTCTTGGAAAAAAGAATAAAAATCAGATTTTTTGATTTCTGGATATCCAGCTAATCTCTGCCAGCTTTTGATTGCTTTTTCTGTCTCTCCGAGTGCAGTATAGCTCAATACCAAATATCTCTCAGCATCAAGCATTATATCCTGATTTGTGATTTGAGAGAAAGAGAGGACTGCCTGAGTGTAATTTCCGAGTTGATAATAGAGAACTCCTAAATGATAGAGATAATTATTTTTTTGCTCATAATCAAGTTCGAGGAGTTTTTGAAAATAACCAACTGCTGAATCAGGTTTCCCATTTGAAAAATCAGTCTTTGCCAAGATTTGATATGGAAGAATATAGTTTGAATACTGATTTGCTAGTGGAATTGCCACTTTTTTAGCTAATGCATAAAAACCATTCTTCATTAGTTGAAACCCAATCAATCCTTCTTGGTAATAACTTGGCACAGATTTTAGGCTTTGATACTGCTGAAATGCTGAATCAATATCAGACTTATAGCCTTGATATTTTGGATCAGTAAGTTGTTCAAGATATTGCTTTGCTAGTGGATAATCTGCCTCTGCTAGAGCAAATGCTGACTGATAATAGACAAGCTCCTGAGCTGAAATATCGCCTTTTTGAGAAAGATCTATCAAGAGTTTCTTGAGATGAGAGTACTCAGTTTCTGAGCCTTGAGAGAAACTATTCAGGAGAATCTGAAACTCCTTGATAGCTGGGATAGTTTTTTGAAGTGTCTGTGGTAAACTATAGTAAAACTTTCTGGCCTTATAAAACTGCGTATCCAAAAGATAGGCATCAATAAGCAAATTCAGATTTTTTGGATTTCTACTTTGCTGGGTAAGTTGTTCTAATACTGCTATTTTTTCTTTGATTGTTCCTAGAGTTTCGATATTTTCATTTGGAGCGACTTCTCAAGTTAGAAAATCATCAAGTTGTGGTGATATTTTTTCCTGCGATCAGGTTTGAAGTTGAGTATCTTGTGATTCGAGAGTATTCAGTTCTGGAAGCTCAGCTTTTTGATGATTTTTTCTACTATTGAGGAAAAGGAAAAGAATCCAGGCTAGGAATAGTAGTCCGAGTCCCACATATTTTATAATTGTAAGTATATTTTCCTGAGAAGTTTTTTTCATCAATTCTGATAAGCGATTAAATCATTTTAAGTATACTTGAAAGAAAAAAAAAGAAAAGAAATCTGATTCCTTCTCTCTTTTTTCCTCTTTTCAAATCTAGAAATTGTGATATTATCTCTATTACTTAACAAGCTCTGAAAGCCTAGTAAAAAAGCGGTCTAGGTCTTCTGTAGTATTGTAGAGGTAGGCACTCATCCTGCAAGTTCCTCCAAGATGATAGTGTTTGTGCAGTGGATAAGCACAATGCCCTCCACAACGGATACAAATATTTTGTTCAGCGAAAAACTCTCAAATTTTGTTGAAATTTTGCTCATCTTTGAGAACAAAGGAGAACAAAGCAACTCTTGGAGCAGTCTGTGAACCAATAAGCTGAACTGCGTCTCAGAGCTGCTGGAAATTTTTTAATGCATACCTGACAAGCTCCTGCTCATGCTGCCAGATCACCTGCATTCCTCCCGATAAGGTATCATCTGGACTGAGCGTTTTTATAAACTCCAAGGCATGAAGCAGTGAAACTGCGCCTACGATATTTGGAGTTCCTGCTTCAAATTTTTGGTTATTTTTTTGAAGATCGAATCCTGAGATCGTTACATCCTTAATTGTTCCTCCTCAGACAATAAGTGGCTCTAGCTCTTTGATTCGCTGATTTTTTAAAACAAGGATTCAGAGTCAGGTTTGAGCCATCATTTTGTGAGCAGTAAATACCAATGCATCTGCCCCAATATCCTGAAAATCAATAGAGAAATTTGGCACAGACTGAGAACCATCTACTAAGAAGAAAGTCTCTTTTCTAAGTTTTGATTTAATTTTTTTGAGATCATAGATATTTCCTGTTACATTGGAAACATGTCCACATGCCACGAGTTTTACCTTATCATCATATTTTTTTTCAAAATCTGATCGATCTATTTTATAGTTTTCCTCTAGTCAAAAAAACTCTACTTGAATACCAAAGAGCTTTCCCAAAGCCAATCGAGGTAAACTATTGGCATGATGATCCCAGATACTTACCAGAATTTTATCTCCTTTTTGCAGAAAGTGAGAATTTACTAGACTCTGCGCAACCAAATTGATAGCATAGGTCGCATTGTAGGTATATATCACTTCTTTGCTTGAGGTATTTAGAAGCTCGGCAACAAGGTGCTTACTCTGATCATAGAGCGATTCTGAACGCTCCGAAAGATCATATAATCCACGATGGATATTCGCATAATCATGAGCAAGGAAATCACTCACACCATCAATCACCATCTGAGGTTTCTGTGTACTGGCTGCATTATCTAGATACACTAATTCTGGGGTATTGTTGAATATTGGGAATAGGTGCTTGAACATTGCTATATCTTGGTTCTAAAGAGATGAAAAATCAGATTTTTTTTATTCTTTTTTAGAGTTGCTCGTTTGCTTTAAACTCAAGATTCTCTTTAACCT
>ERZ773077.1341-NODE-1341-length-17058-cov-40.498794_pt1 | contig 17058 bp, 14 predicted proteins | sample MGYA00580612_ERZ773077 | MGnify/ENA primary metagenome ERZ773077 (study PRJEB29015, sample SAMEA2737971) | human oral metagenome | biome: human oral; feature: human-associated habitat; material: dental | place: China | collected 2021 ...
GTGGTTCAGTTAAACCTGAAAACGTTGCTTCATACATGGCTTGCCCAGACGTTGATGGTGCCCTTGTTGGTGGAGCGTCACTTGAAGCTGAAAGCTTCCTAGCTCTTCTTGATTTTGTGAAATAAGAATAACAATAAATGGCTTGTTGCCCTAAAGGTGGCAAGCTTTTTAAAAGTTTGGAGAAAAAAGGTGAAATCAAAGGAACTTATCTATTTAGCCAGCACTGCCATTTTGCTAGCAGCAACGGCTAACGTGGTACAGGCAGAAGAAAATACGCCGACAACCACAGACCCTGAAGTAGCTAAAGCAGAACTTCAAGTAAAAAATGATCATCAACCTCAGCAGGGAGCCTTAGCAGAAGTAGCGTCTACCGATCAACAGGTAAAACAAGAAACCTCGGTCGTAAGAGCTGAATCTAGCTCAGTATATAAGGCACCAGAAAATCTGGCACCTGCTGCTAGTCTGGTCAAGGAGAATGTACCAGAAAATAAAGCGAGTGAACAAGCAAAATCAGCTGCTTCTTCTGAAGAGATTCAGAATCCAGTAAAGGCTGAGCAAACTTCCCCAGCGATCAGCGCCAGTCCTGCATCCAAAAAAGGCAGCACTTCTTTTTATAATGCGGCTTCTTCAGCAGGACAAACAGCGCGTGGCAATTCAGAAGCAGAAATCAAGGGCTCTACCTTTGTGGATGTGAGTAGTCATAACGGCCATATCAGCGTAGAAGACTATCGCCAATTAGCATCCAAAGGTGTCGGCGGTGTCGTTGTCAAGCTGACAGAAGGAACCCACTATACTAATCCTTTTGCTGAGTCTCAGGTTCGGAATGCGCAAGCAGCTGGTTTGCAAGTATCAACCTATGCCTTCTCGCATTATACGAGTGATGCAGAAGCGAGAGCAGAGGCCCGTTACTATGCTGCTTTTGCTAATAAACTGTCTTTGCCCAAAAATACAGTCATGGTCAATGACATGGAAGACCCTAAAATGCAAACGGGGATCAACCAGCATACTCAGGCCTGGGCAGATGAAATGCGCAAGCAGGGATATGCAAATCTGATGTATTACACAAGTGCTAGCTGGGTTGACCAGAATAACCTACGCCACAAAGGTTCAATCAATACATCTCTTTTTGGCCTTGATAATTTTTGGATTGCTCAGTACCCAGCACCTAAGCTAAGTGCAAATGATGCTAAAAGTTTGAAGTATAATAGCAGAGCAGGAGCTTGGCAATTTACTTCTCAAGCACAATTGTTGCCAGGTAAGCATGTTTTCGACCAGAGTATTGACTATTCTGGAAGATTTACAGCTAGAGCTACTTTGGTTAAACAACCGCTGACAGGTAAGATTAGCATTCAAAATAATAATCCAAAAACTGGCACATTTGATGTCGTTGTTTCCGAAGTTTCCGCACCGCATGGAGTTCAGGAAGTTAAACTTCCAACTTGGTCCAGTGAGCGTGGGCAAGATGATATTGTTTGGTACACTGCGACGAAGCAAGCCAACGGAACTTATAAGCTGACAGTTAATGCTGCCAACCATAAAGGTTCTACGGGCGAATACAATGTTCACTTGTATTACGTTCAAGGTGACGGTAAGTTGGTCGGCGTCGGTGGTACAACGACTAAGGTTTCAGTTGCTAAACCAGAAGGTAAGCTGACTATTGCCAACAACGATCCAAAGACCGGTACATTCGATGTGATCGTGTCCGAGGTTTCTAGCCCACAGGGCGTTCGTGAAGTCTTGCTTCCAACTTGGTCAAATGATCAAGGTCAAGATGACATCATCTGGCACAAGGCACAAAAACAGTCAGACGGTACTTATAAATTTACTGTCCGTTCCAGCGATCATAAGAATTCTGTTGGCGACTACAGTGTCCACTTGTACTATATCCAAAACGACGGCAAGATGGTCGGCGTCGGAGGTACAACGACCAAGGTGTCCATTGCGACAGGGGAGAAACCACAGGGTAAAATCAGTATCCAAAATAAAAACAATGAAACTGGTGAATTTGATATCGTCGTTTCTGATGTTGTAGCTCCAGAAGGGGTCAAAGAAGTCTACTTGCCAACTTGGTCCAGTGAAAACGGACAAGATGATATTAAGTGGTACACAGCAGAACGCCAAGCAGATGGTACTTATCGCAAGCATGTTTATGCGAGAGATCATAAAAATAGTCAAGGCGAGTACAATGTGCATCTGTATTACTTGAACAATCGTAATCAGCTGCAAGGAGCTGGTGGAGAAAAGACCACGATTTCTATTACGCGTCCTCAGGCGCCTAGCAACCAGCGGGATCGTGTGCTTGCAGCAGCGGCTGCTCTAGTCGGTGTCAAGGGAGGCAGTGCTGAGCACCATCGTCTGGTCAATGACTATAATAGCGTTAAACCGTTACCGGTTGGTTATGCTGTGAAGAATTCAGATGACTGGTGCGATATTTTCACGACAGTTATTTTCCAAAGAGAAGGCTTGAGCGATCTCATCGGTCGCGAATGCGGTGTTGAGCGCCATATTCACATCTTTAAACGTCTAGGTATCTGGAATGAAGATGGTAATTCTACACCTAAAGCAGGCGATATTATCACCTTTAACTGGGACAAAGATACCCAGCAAAATGATGGCTGGGCTGATCATATCGGTATTGTCGAAAAAGTCGAAAATGGCATCATTCATACGATTGAAGGTAACAGTAACAACGAAGTTAAACGCAATACTTACCGTATCGGTCATGGAAATATCCGTGGTTTTGCATCACCTCGTTATAGATAAACACAAAAGAGGCTGGGACAAAAGTCCTAGCCTCTCAATTGTCTTTGGATTGTCGAGCAAGACGCAGTGGTTGAGTGGGCTCTACTACGCTGATTTCATCAGCTTTTACAGCCCTACTCAACTGTGCGGAGGTGGGATGACGAAATCGAATTCTAACGAATTACCGATTTCTGTCCCACTCTCTTTTTATTGCATTAAAAATATAAATTATTGTTATTGCTTTGTTTTTGAGAGACCAAGGCTGATTATAATGAGGGTCAAAAAGAATGCAGACAAGAGGCCTTTTGTGGTACTGTTTAGAGAAGGCTTGTCAAAAACATAAAAATTATAAGCAGAAAAACCTAATCCAAGGAGAGTTATTATAGCTGAAATAGCCAGCAGAATTAACCAAATTTTTCTTTTATCCATCATGAAGACCATCCTTTCTTTTCTATGAACTAAGTATATCATAATAAGCAAAAACTGACATGACATGAAAGTCAGGTGGCTGAATAATCTTCTGCTCTTTTTCTAAATGCTCCTCTTCTCATTTTTATATAAAAATAGTCATTTAGCAACTAATTAAAAATGAGGCGGTCTTGTTATCTGCCTCATTATCAGTTTATTGGAAAAATGGATTGAAATTCTTTTCGTGGCCAATCGTTGTGTCATTTCCATGGCCGGGATAGACACGATAGTCTTTGGGCAAGACAAATAACTCTTCGCGGATACCAGTAAGGAGCTGGTCCATATTACCTGTTGGTAGATCTGTACGGCCGATGGTTTCACGGAAGAGAGCATCACCAGTCAGGACGACCTGCTCTTCTGGGAAAATAATGGAAACTCCTCCGATAGAATGACCAGGTGTCTGAACAGCATAGAAATGAAAGTCGTCCAGTTGGTAGTCCTCGTGATAGTTGAAAAAGTGTTCAGCAGGTCTGAGAATGACGTCTTCCAAATCTGAATGGCGGTCAAGGCCAGACAGATTGTCTGTCGGTGTATAAAGCCAGCTTGCTTCGCTCTCCGCTACATAGACAGGTGGATTGGCAAAGTTATCTCGGACCTTATCCAGACTCATAATATGATCGTAATGCGTGTGAGTCAGCAAAATAGCTGTGATGGGCTTAGCAATTTCTTCTAATTTTCGTTGGATCTTCCGCCAGTCGCTGCCGGGATCAACTACGATGACATGGTGGTCATTTTCAAGAATATAAGTATTTTCAAAAGCGATGAGATTGACAATTTTGTGAACTTTCATTGGGCTTCCTTTGCGTATGTTTTCTCAATAAAGAGTGTAACAAAAAAGCAGAAATTTTGCACAAAATTTATTTTGTGGCTCAGCTTATTTTCAGATGTCTCAGGCTGGCATTTGTGATATAATCATAGCAGTATGACACAATCGAACTATAAATATGCTGTCATCGACTTGGAGGCTACAAGTGCGAACAGCAATGCAAAAATTATTCAAATCGGCATTGTCATCATTGAAAACGGGGTGATTTGCCAAACTTATGAAACAGATGTGAATCCGCATGAGGACTTGGATGAGCATATTAAACAGCTGACGGGATTGGATGATCAGCGCTTGCGCCAAGCTCCTGATTTCTCACAGGTTGCCCGTGAAGTTTATGAGCTGATTGAGGACGCAATTTTTGTTGCTCATAATGTCAAGTTTGATGCCAATCTATTGGCAGAAGCTCTCTTTTGGGAAGGCTTTGACCTGCTGACTCCAAGAGTAGATACGGTGGAACTAGCTCAGGTTTTCTATCCAACTTTTGATAAATATGCCTTAGGAAATCTATGTGAGCTTCTGGAAATTCCTCTGGAAAATGCGCACACCGCCTTGGCAGATGCTCAGGCGACAGCTCAGCTATTTCTAAAAATCCAGAAAAAGATGGCAGGACTGCCAAAAACTTTGCTGGAGAAAGTGCTGGAATTTTCCGATAGTCTCATCTATGAATCACGCCTAGCTATCGAAGAGATTTTTCAGTCGATGCCAGACTATTCTGGTCAGGATTTGCAGGAGACGCATGGTATCTTTTTGAAAAAGCCGAGCATCTTGCCGCCTGAAAAGAAACTTTCGCAGGACTTTCTGACCAACCTTTATCTGCTGGGGCTGGACGAGCGTCCTGACCAGCTGACATTTGCGCAGTATGTGACTGAGGCGCTTAGTCAGACGGCACCTAGTTTTTTGGAGGCCCAGACAGGACTTGGCAAGACCTTTGGCTATTTATTGCCTATTTTGGCTCATGGTCAGGATAGAGTCTTGGTGACCGTTCCAACGAAGATTTTACAGGACCAGCTGATGCAAAAGGAAGGCCGACTCTTAGAGGAAGTCTTTCATATCTCCTTTCATAATCTCAAAAGTCCCGAAAATTATCTGAAATTAGATCATTTTTATCAAAGTCTATCGGTTTTGGATGATAATCGACTTGTTAATCGTTGCAAAATGCAGCTTTTGATCTGGCTGACAGAGACCGAGACGGGTGATTTAAATGAAATCGGTCAGGCTTATCGTTTCGAGTCTTACTTTAGCCAGATACGCCATGATGGGAAATTAAGTAAGCATTCGCTCTTTTATGAAGAGGATTTTTGGCGACTGGGGCAGGTCAAGGCAGCTAGCAGTCGTGTCGTGATTACCAATCATGCTTATCTTTTGACGCGCCTTGAGGATGACCGGTCTTTGTTGGACAATCGGATGTTGGTGGTGGACGAGGCTCAAAAAATGTTTTTTGCCTTGGAAAGTTTTTCGCAGGCCAGTATCAATTTGACCAAGCAATTGCAAACTATCAGCCAAGCTTTGCAGACAGAAAAACGGATTTTACAAGAACGCATCCTGCAAAGCATTCAATTTGAATTGGCGGATGCTGCTGAAAAGCAGCGGGGTAAGACCAGTGAATTGGATTCACAGAAGATAGCCAAGCTACGTCAGGATGTGTCTGAGCTGGATGAGAGCTTGCTGCCAGAGCTCAGGGAATTGTTTTCAGCCAAGTACCAATACTACTGGCTAACGGAAGAGCAGTTTGCAGATCATCGGCTAATTAAGCTTCATGCTGGGCGCTCAGAACTGATGAGATTTAAGGATTTCCTGCTTGAGACAGTTAAGGTGATCTTGGTTTCTTCTACTTTGGAGATTAGTTCCAAGGTGAATTTGCCTCAATTACTAGGCTTTGAGGATTATCATTTTTATAAACTTCCTCAGCAAAAGAAGCCCCTGCAGAAACTTTTCTTAGATCTAGATTTTCCAGATGTGGTGGAATTATCAACGCAGGAATATGCTGAGAGGATTGTTTCAAGCTTGGAGAGTTTAGCTCCACTGAATTTGCCAATGGTGGTTCTCTTTACCTCAAAGGATTTATTGCTGGTCACTTCAGACCAGCTGACCATGCCGCATTTGGCTCAGTATAAGAACGGCGAGCCAGCCAATATCAAGCGACGTTTTGACAAGGGAGAGGCCTCTATCTTGCTGGGAGCAGGAAGTTTCTGGGAAGGAGCGGATTTTGCTCAGCAAGAGCAAATCATTCAGCTGATCACGCGGATTCCTTTTGATAATCCCAAAGATTTTTTTGTTCAAAAAATCAATCATCATCTGAAGGCAGAAGGCAAAAATCCTTTTTACGATTATCAGTTGCCGTCAGCTATTTTACGATTGAAGCAGGCTATGGGACGAACCCGTCGCAATGAACACCAAAAGTCGGCTGTTATTCTTCTGGACAAGCGTATTTCAACCAAGCGCTACGGTCGGCAAATCCAGCAAAATCTAAACCAGCTGGCATCTCTAGAAATGCTTTCGGAACAGGATATTTTAAAGGAATTAAAAGAATTTTTCGACTAAAACTGCTTTAAAACAGTCAATTTATCTGGCTGTTTTTCTAAATGATTGCAAATTTTCTCGGCTACTGATGCCAAAAATCTGCTATAATGAAAAGACTAGGAAGAAGGTTATGACGTGAAAAAGAATCTACCAGGAATTGCTCTATCGTTTGCGATAGCAGCTATTTCCATTTGTTTAGGGACTTGGTTTCCGCTGATTGGATCCAGTGTGTTTGCCATTGTCTTAGGAATTTTGCTTAGTAATTTATGGGAATTGCCAGACTCCTTTCAGCCGGGCTTGACCTATTCAGGAAAGAAACTACTTCAATATTCTATTATTTTTTTAGGCTTTTCCATGTCAATTGGCAAGGTCTCTGCAACGGGTTTGTCTTCTTTGAAGATTAGTATTTTGACTATTTTGATCGCTTTTCTTGCGGCTTATGCAGCTGGGAAATTCTTCAAGATGAGACGGATTTTAACCATTTTGATTGGTTTTGGAACGGCAATCTGCGGTGGTTCAGCTATTGCAGCAGCTTCGCCTATTCTAGAAGCGGAAGAAGAGGACATTGCTTTGTCTATTTCAACGATTTTCTTTTTCAATATTTTAGCTGTGTTTATCTTTCCTTTTCTGGGCCACTTCATGCAAATGTCTGATGCCTATTTTGGGACTTGGGCAGGGACGGCCATCAATGATACTTCGTCAGTCGTTGCGGCAGGTTATACTTACAGTCAAGCGGCGGGCGATTTGGCAACTATTGTCAAACTAAGCCGAGCCTTGATGATTGTACCCGCCTGTCTCATCTTTGCAGCTTATCGATATGTCCGAGATAAGCGATCAGCGCAAAAAGTAGATCTAAAGAAGATTTTTCCCTGGTTTATTTTGTGGTTTGTTTTAGCTTCTGTGGTGAGCAGTTTGGGGATTTTCCCGTCAAATCTAGTTCCTTATACGAAACTTTTATCCCAATGGCTGATGGCCATGGCTTTGGCTGGAATCGGAGCCAAGGTCTCTTTTAAACAGTTCAAGGAAGCTGGAGCTGGGCCTTTATTAACCGGAGCTTTTGCTTGGTTCTGTGTCGCAATCTCTAGCTTGATTATCCAATATTTTTTGTAAGAAAGGAGAATTATGCCTTCACAGCGAAGAACATTTGAGTCTCGGATTGATTACAGCTTGCTTTTACCTGTCTTGCTCTTACTATCAATCGGAGTTACGGCTATTTATATAGCGGTTAGTCATGATTATCCAAATAATGCTTTGCAGATTGTTGGTCAGCAAGTGGCTTGGATTTTACTAGGTTTTCTGATTAGCTTTATCGTTATGTTTTTTAACACTAAGTTTCTGTGGATCATGACGCCCTTTCTCTATATTTTAGGCTTGGGACTTATGATTCTTCCGCTTCTATTTTATAGCGAGAGCTTAGTGGCTTCTACGGGGGCGAAAAACTGGGTAGCGTTTCATGGCGTCACCCTCTTTCAGCCATCTGAATTTATGAAAATCTCTTATATTTTAATGCTGTCGCGAGTCGTAGTGAAATTTCTGCAGCAAAATAAGAACTATGAGCGAACCCTTGCCTTAGATTTCTTTTTGATTGTAAAATTAGCCTTATATACCCTGCCGGTCTTGTTTCTTTTAGCCTTGCAGAGTGATTTGGGAACTGCCCTGGTCTTTGCAGCGATTTACTGCGGGATTGTCCTTTTATCAGGTGTTTCTTGGAAGATTATTTTACCGATTTTCTTGACAGTGTCTCTTCTATTTACTGTCTTTATGCTGATCTTTATTTCAGATGGTGGTCGTGCTTTTCTACATGGTCTAGGGATGCCGACTTATCAGATCAATCGGATTTCAGCTTGGCTGCATCCCTTTGAGTACGCTCAGACGATAACTTATCAACAGGCACAGGGGCAGATTGCTATTGGAAGTGGTGGTTTGTTAGGTCAAGGATTTAATGTCTCAAATCTGCTGGTACCTGTCCGTGAAAGTGATATGATTTTCACCGTGATTGCAGAGGATTTTGGCTTTCTTGGCTCTAGTTTAGTGATTGTTATCTATCTGGTTTTGATTTATCGCATGCTCCAGATCACTATCAAGTCCAACAATCAGTTCTACACTTATATCTCGACCGGCCTCATTATGATGCTCCTCTTTCATATTTTTGAAAATATTGGTGCTGTGACAGGTATTTTGCCTTTGACAGGGATTCCGCTCCCCTTCATTTCCCAAGGGGGATCCTCCATCGTCAGCAATCTCATCGGAATCGGCCTCCTATTGTCTGTCTCTTACCAGAATAATCTAGAGGAGGAGAAGCGAGCTGTAACGCCAGCCGTTCGTAAAAAAGTTGTACTTAGAAAAATAAAATAAGAAATGGATACCTCGTATCCTAGGAAGGTATTTTGTATGAAAAAAATAGCTCTCATGTTAGCCAATGGCTTTGAAGAAATAGAAGCTCTCACCGTTGTTGATGTCTTGCGCCGCGCAAGCTTTATCTGTGATATGATTGGCTTTGAAGAGACTGTGACCGGCTCTCACCAGATTACTGTCAAAGCCGATCAAGTCTGGAATGGGAATCTATCTGCTTATGATATGGTCGTTCTTCCAGGCGGTATGCCAGGATCAACAAATCTGCGTGATGACGACCGCTTGATGGAAATTTTGCAGGAATTTCAAGCAGAAGGTAAATTTGTTGCAGCGATTTGTGCGGCTCCTATTGCCCTTGACCGCGCAGGTCTGCTGAATGGCAAGAACTTTACTTGCTACGATGGAGTGGAAGCAAACATTGAGAACGGTAGCTATCAGAAGCAGACCGTTGTCGTAGATGGAAAGCTAATCACCAGCCGTGGCCCATCCACAGCCTTGCCTTTTGCCTATGAGTTGGTTCACCAACTAGGAGGAGATGCGGATCAATTAGCAAGTTCTATGCTTTTTAAAGATGTTTTTGAGAAGTAAAAGATTCACTCGATTTTCGGGTGAATTTTTTCTGTCTAAGTTGGATGAAAAATCTATGAAATATGCTATTTCATCATAAATAAAAGCCCCTTTTTTTCAAAAAATATGGTATAATAAAGGGTATGAATTATCAAGATTACATCTGGGATTTGGGTGGGACTCTCTTGGATAATTATGAGACTTCAACCGCAGCTTTTGTCCATACCTTGCAGGACTTTGGACTGACTGCGAGTCATGATGAAGTTTATAAGGCTCTCAAGGTCTCGACAGAGTATGCAGTCCGTCAGTTTGCCCCTAGAAACAAGGAATTTTTAAAGGCTTATAAGGCCAACGAGGCCAAGGAATTAGAGCATCCTATTTTATTTGACGGTGCATCAGAATTATTGGCGCAAATTATCCAGCAAGGTGGCAGAAACTTTTTGATTTCTCACCGAGATGATCAGGTGTTAGAGATTTTGCAGAAGACGCAGATTGATCCTTATTTTACAGAAGTAGTGACGGCTACTAATGGTTTTAAACGTAAGCCAGATCCTGAGTCTATGCTGTATTTAAAAGACAAGTACCAGATTGAGTCTGGGCTGGTTATCGGAGATCGCCCGATTGATATCGAAGCTGGTCAGGCGGCCGGCTTTAGCTGCTACCTCTTTGATAATATGAAAAATCTTGAAGAATTTGTAGATATTGAACTAGAAAAGGAATAACATGACAGAAGAAAAGCAACAAGACATACAAGCGCAAGAATATGACGCTAGTCAGATTCAGGTCTTGGAGGGCTTAGAAGCCGTTCGGATGCGCCCTGGTATGTATATCGGTTCAACCTCTAAGGAAGGTCTGCACCACTTAGTATGGGAAATTGTTGACAATTCGATTGATGAAGCCTTGGCTGGCTTTGCCACTCACATTCAAGTCTTTATCGAAAAAGATAATTCGATTACGGTTGTTGATGATGGTCGAGGCATTCCGGTTGATATTCAGGAGAAAACAGGCCGTCCAGCTGTGGAAACCGTCTTTACTGTCCTTCACGCAGGGGGAAAATTCGGCGGTGGCGGATACAAGGTCTCAGGAGGTCTGCACGGTGTGGGCTCTTCCGTTGTAAATGCTCTCTCCACTCAGCTGGATGTCCGCGTTTATAAAAATGGCCAGATTCATTATCAAGAATACAGCCGCGGTCAAGTCGTCGCTGACCTAGAAATCATTGGTGAGACAGACCGCACAGGTACGACAGTTCACTTTACACCGGATCCGGAGATTTTCACTGAAACAGTAGAATTTGACTTTGAAAAGCTAAACAAACGGGTGCAGGAATTGGCCTTTCTCAATCGTGGTCTCAGAATTTCCATCACAGATAAGCGAGATGGAATGGAGCAGGTCAAGGATTACCACTATGAGGGTGGGATTGCCAGCTATGTCCAATACATCAATGAAAACAAGGATGTCATCTTTGACACGCCGATTTATACTGATGGCGAAATGGACGACATTACAGTTGAAGTAGCCATGCAGTACACGACTGGCTATCATGAAACAGTCATGAGCTTTGCCAATAACATCCACACCCACGAGGGTGGAACGCATGAGCAAGGTTTTCGGACTGCCCTGACACGGGTCATCAATGACTACGCTAAGAAAAACAAGCTTCTCAAAGAAAACGAAGATAATCTGACTGGGGAAGATGTACGTGAAGGATTGACAGCTGTTATTTCTGTTAAACACCCAAATCCGCAGTTTGAAGGGCAAACCAAGACCAAGCTGGGCAATAGCGAAGTGGCTAAGATTACCAATCGACTCTTCAGCGAAGCTTTCTCAGATTTCCTTTTGGAAAATCCTGCGGTGGCTCGGAAAATCGTCGAAAAGGGAATTTTGGCTTCCAAGGCGAGAATTGCTGCCAAGCGAGCTCGGGAAGTAACCCGCAAAAAGTCTGGCTTGGAAATCTCCAATCTGCCAGGCAAATTGGCCGATTGCTCGTCCAACAATCCAGAGGAAACAGAACTCTTCATCGTGGAGGGAGACTCAGCGGGTGGTTCAGCTAAGTCTGGCCGTAACCGTGAGTTTCAGGCTATTTTGCCGATTCGTGGTAAGATTCTCAACGTTGAAAAAGCCAGCATGGATAAGATTCTGGCCAATGAAGAAATTCGCAGTCTTTTCACTGCTATGGGAACAGGCTTTGGAGCTGACTTTGATGTCAGCAAGGCTCGTTATCAAAAATTAGTCATCATGACCGATGCTGATGTGGACGGAGCCCACATCCGAACTCTGCTCCTGACTTTGATTTACCGCTATATGAAGCCGGTTCTGGAAGCAGGCTATGTCTATATCGCCCAACCACCAATCTATGGTGTCAAGGTCGGAAGTGAGATTAAAGAATACATCCAACCTGGTGCGAATCAAGAAGAAGAATTGCAAGCTGCTCTAGCTCGCTATAGCGAAGGTCGCTCTAAGCCGACGATTCAGCGTTATAAAGGTTTGGGAGAAATGGATGACCATCAGTTGTGGGAAACGACCATGAATCCAGAACATCGCTTAATGGCGCGGGTTTCTGTCGATGATGCTGCAGAAGCCGACAAGATTTTTGATATGTTGATGGGGGATCGAGTAGAGCCTCGTCGTGACTTTATCGAAAAAAATGCAGTATATAGCACACTTGATGTCTAAAAAGTTAGAAAAAACAACCATTACAAATAAATTTGTGATATAATCAATATGTTTGCTTTTTAGTAAAAAAATGAAGGAGTTTTATATGTCTAATGGACTGATTATTCTCATTATTGTAGTAGCGGCACTATTAATTTTAGGCTATTTTACTGCTATCTATATGAGAAAACGAAATGAAGCGAAGCTTCGAAGTTTGGAGGAGAAAAAAGAGGAACTTTACAATCTTCCCGTGAATGATGAAGTTGAAGAAGTTAAAAACTTACACTTGATTGGGCAAAGTCAAGTGACTTTCCGCGAATGGAATCAAAAATGGGTAGATCTCTCTTTAAATTCATTTGCTGATATCGAGAACAATCTCTTTGAGGCAGAGGGCTACAATAATTCTTTCCGTTTCCTCAAGGCCAAGCATGCTATCGAAAAGATTGAAAGTCAAATTGATTTAATCAGTGAGGACATTCATGCCATTCGTCAGGCTTTAGAAGATCTTAAAAAACAAGAGTCTAAGAATAGCGGACGGGTTCTGCACGCCTTGGATCTATTTGAAGAATTGCAACATACTGTGGCTAGCAATCCTGATGCTTATGGTCAAGCACTTGCAGAAATTGAGAAGCAGATGGAAAACATTGAGTCTGATTTCTCTCAATTTGTTACCCTCAATTCTTCTGGGGATCCTGTAGAAGCAGCGGAAATCTTGGATAAGACCGAGGATCGTATCCTAGCTTTGACGCAGATTGTCGAAAAAGTTCCAGCAATTGTGGAAGACTTAACTAAGAAGTTGCCAGATCAATTAGAAGACTTGGAGTCAGGTCACCGTAAGTTATTGGAGACCAATTATCATTTCATCGAAACGGATTTGGAAGCACGTTTCCAACAACTTCATGCTAGTTTGAAACGAAATGAAGAAAATCTTGCTGCTTTGGAATTGGATAATGCTTTGTATGAAAATGAGCAAGCTCAAGAGGAAATGGATGCTCTTTATGCCATCTTCACTCGAGAAATTGAAGCTCACAAGATGGTTGAAAAGTTAGTCAACTACCTTCCAAATTACTTGGCTCATACTAAAGAAAATAATCAACAGCTGCAAAATGAAATGGAACGCTTATCACATTCATTCGTATTGTCAGAACCTGAGATTAGCCATATTAGAGATTTAAAATCTGAACTGTCTGCTCAAGAAGAAGTCGTTCTGACTGCTCTCGAAGATGCAGCTGAGATGAAAAAGCCATTTTCACTTGTTAAGGAAGAGTTGGAATCCATTCAAGCTCGTTTGAGAGAAATCGAAGATGAACAAGTCGAACTTGGTGAGCAACTAGATAAGATTGAAAAAGACGATGCTAATGCTCGTCAAAAAGTTACGATTTATGCCAATAAATTGCATACAATCAAGCGTTTTATGGAAAAACGCAATTTACCAGGTATTCCAGAGTCCTTCTTAACTATTTTCTTTGGTGCAAGTGACTATATCGAAGAGCTTGCAAGAGAGCTGGAAGCAACTCGTGTGAATATTGACTCTGTTAACCGTTGGTTGGAAATCTTGGCAAATGCCATGAATGATTTGGAAGAGGAGACTTATCGAATCGTTCAAAATTCCACATTGACAGAGCAGTTGTTGCAGTATTCTAACCGTTATCGTTCGTTTGATGACAATGTGCAGGCAGCCTTCAATGAATCCCTTCATGCTTTTGAAGTTGAATTTGATTACGCAAAATCTTTGGAAATTATTTCAAAAGCCTTGGATGTTGTTGAGCCTGGGGTTTCAGCTCGTTTCATCAACTCATATGAAAAAACACGCGAAAATATTCGCTTCTAAGAAAGTTCCTTCGGGAACTTTTTTCTTTGTAATCTTGCTTGTTTTGCTAATAAAAATCCTGTATAATACAACAAATCACAGAAAATATGAGGTAAGTAGATGAGTCAGGTCAAAGGTTTATTGGTCATGGATGTAGATAGCACGCTTATTATGGAAGAGGGCATTGATTTGCTGGGCGAGGAAGCTGGAGTTGGGCAGCAAGTAGCTGATATTACCGAGCGAGCCATGCTCGGGGAATTGGATTTCGAGGCAGCTTTGCGAGAGAGAGTTTCACTTTTGGCGGGGCTTCCAGAAACTATCTTTTCTCAGATAGCTGACAAGATTCATTTCACTCCTGGTGCTAAAAAATTAGTAGATGAGCTACATGCGCGTGGCTACAAGATTGGCTTGGTTTCGGGTGGTTTTCATGAAACGGTGGATAGACTGGCTGAGCAGCTAGGAATTGACTATGTAAAGGCCAATCGCTTAGAAATAGAGAATGGCTTCCTGACAGGTTATGTTCTGGGAGACATTGTTAGTAAAGATACTAAAGTTCAGATGCTGAAAGCATGGGCTCAAGAAAATGGTTTGGAATTGAATCAAACCGTTGCCATGGGGGATGGCGCCAATGATTTGCCTATGATTCAAACGGCAGGCATCGGAATTGCTTTTAACGCCAAGCCAATTGTAAGAGAGCAAGCACCCTATCAAATCAATGTTTATGACCTCTATCAAGTAATGGATATTTTAGATGGGAAGGAAAAAAAGGAGGCACTATGCATATCTTGTTAGCACCAGATTCTTTTAAGGAAAGTTTGTCTGCCGTTCAGGTTGCAGAAGCCTTGAAAGAAGGTTTTTCCCAAGCCTTGCCAGAGGCGACTTTTGACTTGCTGCCTATTGGAGATGGCGGCGAAGGGACTATGACTGCCTTTATTTCTGCTATGAAGCTAAAAGAGTTTCGTCACTGGGTAACTGGACCTTTTGGCCAGCCAGTCGAAATGAAATATGCTAGACAAGACCAGCTAGCCCTTTTTGAAATGGCAGATTTAGTGGGGCTGGCTTTAATCCCTAAAGAAAAACGCAATCCTTTAGGCTTAGAAACCAGAGGTCTGGGGGAGCTAATTCTTCATTTGGCCGAAAATGGAGTCAGGAAGATTCTGGTCGGTGTTGGAGGATCGGCGACGAATGATGGGGGGATAGGTCTGGCAGCCGGTTTGGGTTATGAATTTTTTGATGAAAACGATCATCGACTGCGACCTATCGGTTCTTCTTTAGGGAGAGTTACTCGAATTTCTGCGGAACGTGTTCCAGCTTGCTTGAATGATATAGAAATCGAAATTTTGACAGATGTTTCCAATCCTTTATGTGGGCAGCAGGGAGCGACTCAGGTCTTTGGACGGCAGAAAGGCTTGTCTGAATGGCTTCTTTCATCTGTCGATCAGGAAATGAGGAAGTTCTATGAACTGGCCAATCCGCAGATTTTCACCCAAGCTGGTGCTGGCGCAGGAGGAGGCATGGCAGCAGGGCTGGTCACATTTGCTAAGGGGAAAGTCGTATCAGGAATTGATACCTGTCTGGATTTGCTGGATTTTGACCGCAGGATTAAAGAAGCGGATTTGGTTGTTGTTGGTGAGGGCCGCATGGATAAGCAGTCTTTGGCAGGAAAGGCTCCAGTTGGGGTGGCAAGGCGGACGCCAAAAGAGATTCCCGTTCTTGCGATCTGTGGCAGTTTAGCTGATGATTTACCTCCATTTCCTATGAAAAATATTCAGGCAGCTTTTCCAATTATCTCCCAAGTTGCGGATTTGGATGAAACCTTAGCTCAAGCGAGGGAAAATCTGGTTCGTACGGCTTGCAATATTGGCAACCTATTAGCCATCAAAAAAAGACTGGGACAAAAGTCCTAGCCTCTATATTGTCTTTGGATTGTCGAGCAAGACGCAGTGGTTGAGTGGGCTCTACTAGGCTGATTTCATCAGCTTTTACAGCCCTACTCAACTGTGCTGAGGTGGGACGACGAAATCGAATTCTAACGAATTACCGATTTCTGTCCCCTCTCTTTTTCAGTAAGTATTCAATTTCTTTGACGATTAATCCGTTTGCAAATTCAAATAGATCGAAGGAAAGGTCTCCGTGGTCATTGACCAAAATTGTTAGAATCCGACTTTGCTCGGCATTAGTGTGATAGTATTGGCAACTAAACTGTGTGGAACTGTCCTGATAAGCTTCCTTTATCCTGTGGAGGTAGCCTTCTTTTCCCTGAATGATTTCTGGGGATTCTCCATGTAATTCCCATACGACATGCTCGTCTAAAAAAGTTTGATAAACGTCCCAGTCACGCTGATTTTCCGCCTCGAAAAAGGCAAATAATTTCTCTAAATTCGTCATTTATGAAACATTTTTTTCCAAAGGGAAGTTTTCTTGTGGGTAGATGGTTTATCTTCTGCTGGATGGAGGACGTCAGCAAATTGTTTGCTCAAGTCCTTTTCTCCCACGGTCACAGGACGATCACTATGGATCACCAAACCGAAAGGAGAGGATTGGCAAAAAGCAGAGACGATGGTGGCCTCGCAGCCTAAGTCTTTGGCGGTTTTTAGGTAGAAAACCTGCTGGCTGGATATGACTTCAGGAGAGATTTTAACAGTGACGGGATGGTAGCTTTCAGTGATCTTCTCAACTATTTCTTTAAAATGCTGCTTTAGGAGAGTAGAATTTGCATCAGAAATAGAGCAGTAGCCAATCACCCGCTCTTCAAAAGTTTCCAGAAATTTGCGCTGTTCATCAGGATTGAGCTTAGCATTTCCCTGAGATTTTTCCATGATAATATTATTTAGATCTGTCATATTTCTAGTATATCATAAATAAAGGATTTCTGATTTACAAACTGTTAAGAAAGAGACGAAATGTAACCGATTGCATCTTAAAATTTGTGATTTTTCACGCAAAGATACTGTTTTTCCTTGAAAAAAAAGCGCTTTTGAGGTATCATAGACTAGTAAATAATTTTAAACAATAAGGAGAGTCAAAATGTCAATTATTACTGATGTTTACGCTCGCGAAGTCCTCGACTCACGCGGTAACCCAACACTTGAAGTAGAAGTTTATACTGAATCAGGTGCTT